>ERZ836760.116-NODE-116-length-132628-cov-4.689356_pt1 | contig 132628 bp, 132 predicted proteins | sample MGYA00519941_ERZ836760 | MGnify/ENA primary metagenome ERZ836760 (study PRJEB31850, sample SAMEA3708807) | human gut metagenome | biome: human gut; feature: human-associated habitat; material: faeces | place: China | collected 2014 ... | reverse complement strand
TGCGGAAAACTTCCTTGTATCCGCAGTCTTTCAGCTATTTCATTTTCTTCACGTTTTCTTATTGGAACACACCTAAGCGGGTTCCAAGTTTTTGTTACTTTTTAGCATAAAAAGTAAGGATGGAATGCTTTGTTTTGCCGTAAAAGCTCTAAACTGGCGAACCGCTAATGTTGGCTAACCATTCTATTCTTGGCGCACCTGCGCCCATTCGGCGCTTGCGCCGCTAATTCTCCCCTTCTCAAATCCCCTTCATCGTCAACGCTATCCGCTTTTTCTGCAAATCCACCGACAGCACCTTCACCTGCACCACATCCCCCAGCCGCACAGCCTCAAGCGGATGCTTGATGAATCTATCGCAAATCTGGGAAATATGCACCAAGCCATCCTGATGCACCCCAATATCCACAAACACACCAAAATCAATGACATTCCGCACCGTTCCCGTCAGCACCATGCCCTCCTGCAAATCCTCCATGGAAAGCACATCACTGCGAAGCACGGGCGCAGGCGCATCCTCACGGGGATCTCGTCCCGGCTTTTCCAGTTCACGCATGATATCCTCCAAGGTTGGCACACCGATTCCCAGCTCTGCCGCTGTTTTTTCGGGAGATTTGATTTTCTTCGCCAGACCGCCGACCCTCTTTGCCGCAACATCTGCCAAGCCATAGCCGCACAGCGCAAGCAAGCCCTCCGCCGCTGCATAGCTTTCGGGATGTACCCCCGTTCTGTCCAACGGCATTTCGCTATCTGGCAGCCGCAAAAAGCCGGCGCATTGCTCGTATGCTTTCGGGCCAAGCTTTGCTACCTTTAAAAGCTCCCTTCTGGCAGTAAATTTCCCATGCTCCTCCCGATATTTAAGGATATTTTTCGCCACTGTTGCGTGAATGCCTGCCACATAGGAAAGCAGTGCCGGGCTTGCCGTATTCAAATCCACCCCGACGCTGTTTACACAATCCTCCACCACGCCGCTGAGTGCCTCGCCGAGACGCTTTTGGTTCATATCATGCTGATATTGTCCCACACCGATGGATTTCGGGTCGATTTTCACCAGTTCCGCCAAAGGGTCTTGGATTCTTCTGCCGATGGAAACCGCGCTCCGCAGCGAAACATCATAATCGGGAAATTCCTCCGCGCCCAGCTTGGATGCGGAATACACCGATGCCCCTGCCTCATTCGCAATGATATACTGCACCCTGCGCTTTGTTTTTTTCAACATTTCCGCCACAAAAAGCTCCGATTCCCTGGAGGCTGTGCCGTTGCCGATGGAGATTAAATCCACGCCGTATTTCTCAATCAGCGCGAGCAGCTTTTTCTCCGCCTCAGCGGTTTTGTTCTGCGGCGGCGTGGGATAAACCACAGTGGTTTCCAAGGGCTTGCCCGTTGTATCAATCACCGCAATCTTACAGCCTGTGCGGTATGCAGGGTCAAGCGCAAGCACAACCTTTCCGCTGATGGGCGGCTGCAATAAAAGCTGTCTGAGGTTTTCCCGAAACACGCCAATGGCGGCTTCCTCCGCTTTTTCCGTCAGGTCATTGCGAATTTCGCGCTCCAGTGAGGGCGCAATCAGCCGTTTGTAGCTATCCGCGATAACCTCGCGCAGAATATCGGCGGTATCACTGCTTCTGCGAATGAGCCTTCTCTCCATCCTTTGCAGCAGCTTTTCCTCCTCCCCTTCGATTTTCACAGAAAGGAAGCCCTCCTTCTCGCCGCGGTTCATTGCCAGAACGCGATGCCCCGCCGCTTTTTTGAGCGGCTCCCGATAGTCATAATACATTTCGTAGACGGAGGGTTCGTCCTTCGTTTTTTTGGAAACAATCGCACCGCATTTTATCGTTTCCTCGCGCAGCAATTTTCGTAAATCGGCATCGTCCGAAATCTGCTCCGCAAGGATGTCCATTGCGCCATTTATTGCGTCCAAAACGGTGTCCACTCCCTGTCCACTGTCCACAAAGGCTTTTGCCGCTTCTTCCGGTGTACCAATCAGCTTCTGCCCCCAAATAATATCCGCCAAAGGCTGTAAGCCCTTCTCCTTCGCAATCGACGCTCTGGTGCGGCGTTTCGGGCGAAACGGGCGGTAGATATCCTCGATTTCCGTCTGTGTTTGGGCGGCATCCAGCTTTGCCGCAAGTGCATCTGTCAGCCTGCCCTGCTCGGCAATAGCTGTCCGCACCTGTGTCCGCCTGTCCTCCAGATTGCGGAGAGCTGTCAGCCGCTCGGAAAGCTGCCGAATAATCTGGTCATCCAGAGAGCCTGTCATTTCCTTGCGGTAGCGGGCGATAAAGGGGACGGTGTTGCCCTCATCCAGCAGCCTTACGGTATTTTCCGCCTGACTCTGCGTTATTCCAAATTCTTCCCGTAATTTCCTTATAATATCCATACGATTTCTCCTTCTCTGTGGGACTCTGTCCCACACCCTGACAGGGGAATGATTCCCCTGTACCCCCATTCGCAGAAGCATACGCTTCTGCAACTGCGCCGCAGGCAAATAAAAAGTTTCGGTCAAGCCTTTTCAAAGGCTTGTAGGGTGCAGGGGCAAAGCCCTGCAAGGGTTTAACGGTAATTCTCCCAGATTTTGTTCAATTCTTCCTTACATTCCGCCGCGGAGACTGTCAGCCGATAGGCTCTTTGCGCGCCGCCCTCCTCTCGCTTTGCCAGACCGCGCTCCATCAGATATTCCAGATGCGCAATGGTTTCCCCCACGGCGAACCACCGCTGCGACAAGGGGAACTCCTCCCATGTTTTGCCGCGCATCGACCATTTCAAGTGCGCCGCAATCGCTGTTGCATGGCTGTTCGGCTGTGCCTCCAGTGCGTTGACCGTTTCGCAAAGCCGCGTCAGATGATGCTCCACAATCTGGTTAATACGGACGTATACATCCATCTCATTTTTCCGATGGGCAGGCAATGCCGTTTCCATTGCATAGCCGCGGATTTTGACAAGGCTGTCCAGATAATTCCCCAGTGCATCGCGCATATCCTTCCACTGGGTAATATTCGGCGTAATATCAAACAAAATATGATCTGCGGTGAACATCAGCTTTTTCTCCGCGCAGTACAGACACATCTGTCCCGGTGTGTGCCCAGGAACAGACACACAGGTGAATTTCCATCTGCCGACAGTGATTTCATCCCCATCTGCAACATGCTCCGCTTCAAAATAACGGGTTGGCTCCAGACCACGCGCAGGGTTTGAAAGCCGCAGCTCCGCAAGCTGCTCTCTCGTGAAGCCCTCCCGATGAAAAAGTGCATCCGTTTCCTGCCAACGTGCGCCCTTCATGTGCTCCCACAGAATCCGATGATCGGTTGCACTGATATAGATTTTGCCCGGCTTATCCTCCATCAGGGTAGGGGCCAGACCTGTATGGTCAGAGTGCAGATGGGTAAGGAAAAGGTTCGTTTTCTCCCAATTCGCATCCAGCTCTGCAAGCCCTTCCAGAAGCGCTTCCCGGCATTCGGGGCGGTTAAAGCCTGTATCAATAATAAGGGTTTCGCCGCCATCCTGCACCACATAGCAGTTGAGATTCCGCAGAGGGTTATCGGGCAGGGGGACATCTATCTGAAAAATACGGGGTTCGTTATAAACTTTTGTCAGCATTTTGTTTTCTCCTTTTTTCTTTCGTGATATACTGATTGTAACATAAAAAGGCACACCACGCCACAACAGAAGGCGCACCGCAGCACGAACCAACCCAACGCAAATCAACCCAAAGGAGGATTTCCATGCTGACTATAAAACCCACCCCCGATTACGATGCCATTCTGCGCTGGAACGCAGGCAAGGACGAGGCTTTTCTGTTCCAATGGGCAGGCACAGCCGCTTACCGCTACCCCTTGACGAAGGAGCAGCTCATGCGTCAGTCTGCCAAGGACGGCGTTACGGTTTTCATGGCATACGAAAACGAGGTTCCCATTGGCACGATGGAGCTTTGCGATATAGACCCTGTCCAAAAAACGGGGCGCATCTGCCGTGTGCTGTTCGCGGAAGAAGTAAGGGGGAAAGGTCTTGCACACATCGCACTTTCCGCCCTTTGCGCAAAAGCCTTTGATGAACTGGGGTTGGAAACGCTCTCCCTGCGTGTATACTGCTTTAATCTGCCTGCCATCCGCTGCTATGAGCGGCTCGGCTTTCTGGTAACAGAATATTTCGAGGAAGCAGATTCTCATTGGAACAATTATGCCATGGAGCGAAAAAAATAAGCCGTTTTTCTGTATAAAAAACACCTCTGTTTCGTTTTTTCTGCAAATTATTTTATATTAAATGCAATATATAGTTGACATTAAGAAGGATATGCTGTATAACTGAAGCATAAGGAGTGCTCTCCGGAAAGCACTCCCAAGGATATCCGAAAAACACCATTTAGGAGTGATGCTTTGAAAAATCTGAAATTAAAGGCGGCAAGAGCCGCGAAGGACCTCTCTCAGGAACAGCTTGCTCAGTTGGTCGGCGTAACGCGCCAGACCATCGGCATGATTGAAGCAGGGAACTACAACCCGACGCTCAACCTCTGCATTGCCATCTGCAAAGCACTTGACAGAACGCTGGATGAGTTATTCTGGGAGGAATAAAAACGAAACGGAGGCTTTTATATGAAACAATACCAAGACGAGAGAACCTTGCAGGTCAGAAACCGCATTTATGCCGAACTGATGCGGATTATGCTGTGTGTGGTCGTTCTCTCCTTCTGCATAAAGACATTGTATTTCCACATGGGGCTTACGCAGTGCATGACAGAATATATCCTTATGATTCTTGCGCCTGTATATCAGGCGGTGCGCATCCGCCAGACGGAGGTGGTTCTGGGGACAGGGCAGGACAGCCGCAAGCGCGCCACTCCCCTGCTGCTGCTCCTTCTAATTCCTTTTTTCCTGCGGAAAAGCGAATGGACAAACGGGGATTTTTCCGCACTGCTGCCCCCTGTGGTCTTTGTGCTTCTGTTCCTTGCGATACAGTATCTTTTTTTCCATGCGGAGAAAAAACGGGCGGAAAAACTGGAAAAACGCTATGATGCGGAGGACGAAATCAAATAAAATCGGGAAAAAACGAAAAAAAACCTTGCGTTTTCCCGCTCTCTATGGTAATCTATTTTAGTGTCGGTCAGTTTGCCGACAGATATGAATAATCCTTGCTCTTCTCACAGAAGAAGGGCCATTAGTCCAAAAGGAGGTGTAACCCACATGAACAAATACGAATTGGCGCTGGTTTTAAGTCCCGCACTGGACGAAGAAGGCAGAGCAGCAGAGGTAGCAAAGGTACAGGCTACACTGGAAAGATTCGGTGCAAAAATCGAAAAGGTTGATGACTGGGGCAAAAGAAAGCTCGCTTACGAAATCGCAAAGGTAAACGAAGGTTTCTACAGCTTCACAACATTCGAAGCACCCGCTGCTGCACCCGCAGAAATCGAAGCTCGTATGCGTATTATGGAAAACGTTCTGCGTTACCTGATCATCCGTAAGGACGCTTAATCAAGCGGATTGAAGGAGGTAAGATTATGAACAAAGTGATTTTGATGGGACGACTGGTAAGAGATCCTGAGGTGAGATATTCCCAAGGAGCCGAACCCTTAGCCGTTGCCAGATACACTTTGGCGGTCAACCGCCGTTTCAAACGTCAAGGCGAGCAGGATGCCGACTTCATCGGATGCGTTGCATTCGGCAAAGCCGGTGAGTTTGCGGAAAAATACTTCAAAAAAGGTCAGATGGTCAGCATTATCGGTCGGCTGCAGGTACGCAGCTGGGATGATAACGAGGGCAAAAAACGCTGGAGTACGGATGTTGTGGTTGAGGAACAATACTTTGCGGAAAGCAAGGCTTCCTTTGAAAGCCACAAAGATGCAGCACCGGCTGCAGCCGCACCCGCGCCCAAGCAGACTGCCCCTTCCGATGGCTTCTATCCCATTGATGAAAGCATCGAAGATGATGATCTCCCCTTCTAAAAATTTGAAAAAGGAGGACTTAGAATCATGATTAGAAAACGTGGTCGCAGAAAAAAACGCGTTTGCCAGTGCTGTGCAGATAAAGTAACAACAGTTGATTACAAGGATATCAGCAAGCTGAGAAGATATGTTTCCGAAAGAGGCAAAATTCTTCCCAGAAGAATCACAGGCAACTGTGCAAAGCACCAGAGAGCGCTGACAACAGCAATCAAGAGAGCAAGACACGTATCCCTGATGCCCTATACACAGGACTAATTCGATACTGTTTCGGGCGAAGCGCAGGCTTCGCCCTTTTTTAGCAGAAAAGCAGGAAAAGCCGTAAAAAAAGTGGTTGACAAGCCCTGCTTTGTATGATATGATAAATCTCGCGTCAGACAGATGCACTTTTATGCCCAGATAGCTCAGTTGGTAGAGCAGTGGACTGAAAATCCACGTGTCACTGGTTCGATTCCGGTTCTGGGCATTTTTGCAATATTCATGAAAATCCTACTACTCGAAAAAGGAAGCAATTCGCTTCCTTTTTCTTATATGCAGAGTTTTTCAGGAGCTTTTCGATATTTTTTGAGACCGACGCAGAAAGGCGGCAGAAAAATGAAAAAAACAGATCTTCTTCTGGTTGCAGGGGCACTTATCATCGCCGGCGGCATCTGGTTTTTCTATTCCGCAGGGGCGGAAAAAGGCAAGGGCGTGGAAATTACCGTGGACGGAGAAAGCAAGGCATTTCTCCCTCTGGGCGAAGATGACAGCATTCGCATTGATACGGATGGCGGCTACAACGTAATTACCGTGAAGGATGGGGAAGTGACCGTAAGCGAGGCGGACTGCCGCGACCAGATTTGCGTGGAGCATAAAAAAATCAGGAAAACAGGCGAAACCATCGTCTGCCTGCCTCATAAGCTTGTTGTAACCGTTACGGGGGACAAACCCGGTGATTTTGATGCGGTGGTGATGTAAAAACATGAACTACAGAAAAATTCCTTATTACGGGCTGTTTGCCGCACTGGCGATACTGATGGGCTATGTGGAGTTCATGATTCCTGTGCCTGTGCCGATTCCCGGAGTGAAGCTGGGGCTGGCAAACGTGATTGTGATTATCATGCTTTATTTTATGGATGCGAAAAGCGCATTTTTTGTTTCGCTGATTCGTGTGCTGCTTTCGGGACTGCTGTTTGCAGGCTTTGCCGGCATGCTCTACAGCATGGCCGGGGCATTATGCAGCTTTGCGGTGATGGTGCTTTTGCAGAAAACGGGGAAATTCAGCATGATCGGCGTTTCCGTTGCAGGCGGTATTTTTCATAATGTCGGTCAGATTGTGGTTGCGTCGCTTGTGGTGCAGAATGTGCGGATGGCATATTATTTGCCCTTCCTGCTCGTTTCGGGCGTGGTAACGGGGGTGCTGATTGGGATTGTAGCACAGACGGCGTTAAAGCATTTAAGTCAGAAACCGCGTTTTTGACTTGGTTAGACAGAGGAATAAACAGACGGGACATTTCCCGAACCCTTTCAAATAAAAACGGATGCTTCAAAAGAAGCACCCGTTTTTTGTTTACATCATTTTCCGAAGGACATATTTTGTGATGTTGCTCATATTGATAATGCCAATCATTTTGCCATTTTCCAGAACGGGGGCTTTCTTGATATGGTTTTCGGTGAGAATCTGGCAGACCTCGCCCAATTCCATTTCCGCGCCGACGGAAATGACCTGTTTTTTCGCGATATCCCTTACCTGCATTGCCATGAGCTCCTTTGTGCGTTCCTCGAAATTCGGCAGCTCCTGCAAGGCGGAGGCATTGATAAACAGCGGCTCCACATCCGCAAGAAAGCGCAGGATATCCCCATCGGAAAGGAAGCCGATTAAATTTTTATCTCCATCCGTAACAGGCACGCCGCTGATTTTCTTTTCCGTGATGAGGTACAGGGCATCCCGGATAGAGGTTTCTTCGGAAACGGTATAAACCTCCTGCTTCATGATGGCAAGCAACGGCGACTGCGCTGTTTCTTTTTTCGTAACACCGAGAATCGCGTCTCTTTGTGCACCGCATTTTTTTGTAATCCAGCGCAGCTCCATGCCGACCAGAATGGCGGCGGCAATCGTACCGATGCCGACGCTGCCGAGAGAATGTAAGCAGATAAGACAGGTCACAAGAGAAATGACTACCATGGTCACATCAAAGGCAATCTTAACCGTCGGGAAGGGCTTCTTAATGGTCTTGGAGATGGCAAGCATTGCTCCCTCCCCTGCCAGCGGAATGATATCCGCAGGGACATACCAGAACAGCCCGAAGGCAATCAGCCCCGTACTGAACAGCATCATGGCAAGGCGCACGATGAGATTTGTCGGGTCGGGGAAAAACACCATCAGCGAATTGCAGAAGGTTGTGAAATACCCGAACAGAATCCCTGCGAAAATCTGCAATAAATTTTTTGCCTGAAAGGCTCTGCGCAGTAGCAGAATCTGGAGCAGAACCAGAACAGCATGAAACAGAATTGTGGCTTTCCCCATTTCCAAGCCCACCACGCAGGTGATGGTATAGGGGATAGAGCTGACGGGCGAAACTCCCAGATTTGACTTAACCGAAATCGCCACACCAAGCGTCATAATCAAAAGCCCGATGACATAAGCCGGAATCCGCACAAAAAGGCGGCTTCCCTTTGTATTCTCCATAAAACTTTCTCCCTCTTTCTCTTTTTTCTTTTGTTTTTGTGTCCATTCATTAGACTATTCCAAGGAAAGCAGTTTGTCAACAGAATATCCCGAAAGAAGGCGTTCGGGTACTCTGTATACAAACGTGCGAAAATGCCGGAAATTGCCCGAAAAAACCGACGAAATCCACAAAAAGTCAAAAATCCCGAAAGTCCCCTTGAATGAGCGGCTTTTTAGTGTTAAAATCATTTTCAACATATTAAATACAATCAGAATGGCGTATTCTATATCAAAATCGGAAAAGAATCATAGGAGGAGAAAGAAAAATGGCAATTTATTTCACAGAACCATCCAGAACCTTCAGCGAATTTCTGCTGGTACCCGGCTATTCTTCCAAGCAGTGCATGGTGGATAACGTAAGCCTGAAAACACCCGTTGTTAAATTCAAAAAAGGGGAAGAACCTGCGCTCACAATGAACATCCCTCTGGTATCTGCAGTGATGCAGGCAGTATCCGATGACAAGATGGCAGTGGCTCTGGCGAAAGAAGGCGGCATTTCCTTCATCTTCGGCTCTCAGCCCATCGCAAGTCAGGCGGCTATGGTGGCAAGAGCAAAATCCTATAAAGCAGGCTTTGTAATCAGTGATTCCAACATCAGCCCCGAAAGCACGCTGAACGATATTCTTGCACTGAAGGCAAGAACCGGTCACTCCACTGTTGCAGTTACCACAGACGGCACAGCGCAGGGCAAGCTGGTTGGTCTGGTAACCAGCAGAGACTACCGCGTGAGCCGCATGGAAGGCACAGAGCAGGTAAAGGATTTCATGACACCCATGGATCAGCTCATCTGGGCACCCTCCGGCACAACACTGAAGGAAGCAAACAACATCATCTGGGACAACAAAATCAACCAGCTGCCCATCGTAGATGCGGAAGGCAGACTGGAATACATGGTATTCCGTAAGGACTATGACAGCCACAAGGTAAACAAGGACGAGCTTCTGGATTCCAGCAAGCGTTATGTTGTCGGCGCAGGCATCAACACAAGAGACTTTAAGGAAAGAGTACCCGCTCTGGTAGAGGCAGGCGTAGACATCCTGTGCATCGACTCCTCCGAGGGCTACAGCGAATGGCAGAAGGATACACTGGAATGGATTCGTGAAACCTACGGCGACACCGTAAAGGTTGGCGCAGGCAACGTAGTGGATGCAGAGGGCTTCCGTTTCCTGGCAGACTGCGGCGCAGACTTTGTAAAAATCGGTATCGGCGGCGGCTCCATCTGCATTACCCGTGAGCAGAAGGGTATCGGCCGTGGACAGGCCTCTGCTGTCATCGAGGTTGCAAAGGCAAGAGATGATTACTACAAGGAAACCGGTATTTATATCCCCATCTGTTCCGACGGCGGTATCGTTTACGATTACCACATGACACTGGCACTGGCAATGGGCGCAGACTTCATCATGCTGGGCAGATACTTCGCACGCTTCGATGAATCCCCTACAAACAAGGTGAACATCAACGGCTCCTACATGAAGGAATACTGGGGCGAGGGCTCCGCAAGAGCGAGAAACTGGCAGAGATACGACATGGGCGGCGATGCAAAGCTTTCCTTTGAGGAAGGCGTTGACTCCTATGTTCCCTATGCCGGCAGCCTGCATGACAACGTAGGGCTTTCCCTGAAAAAGGTAAAATCCACGATGTGCAACTGTGGTGTGCTTTCCATTCCCGAATTGCAGGAAAAAGCGAAAATCACCGTTATTTCCACAACCTCTCTGGTGGAAGGCGGCGCGCATGACGTTCTTCTGAAGGACAGCGCGCAGATTAAATAAGAAAACCGGCAGAAGCATTGCATATATTGCCCCGAATTCAGACGAATTCGGGGCTTATTTTTTCTGTTTTGCTATATCTTGCGAAAGTTTGGCGAATTGGCTTGACAGTGCCTGCACTTTTTCATACAATAGAAATAGTTAGTTTGCGAATAAATTTTTATTCAGCAAACTCTTTTTTTGATGAAAAAGCAGTTTGAAAGCGAAACAAAGGAGGAATTCGGAAAATGGAAGAAAACAAAATGGGCGTTATGCCCGTCAATAAGCTGCTGATTTCCATGGCACTGCCCATGATGATTTCCATGCTGGTGCAGGCATTATATAATATCGTTGACAGTATGTTCGTTGCGCAAATCAGCGAAAACGCCCTGACGGCGGTTTCTCTGGCGTTTCCTGCGCAGAACCTGATGATTGCTGTCGGCACAGGTACAGGTGTTGGTATCAATGCACTGGTTTCCCGTTCTCTTGGGGAAAGAAACGGCGAACGCGCAAACCTGATTGCCAACAACGGTCTGCTTCTGTATGTATTAAGCGGGATTGTATTTGCGCTGTTCGGGATTTTCGGCAGCCGCCTGTTTTTCCGCGCGCAGACCTCTGACCTTGAAATTGTGGAGCTGGGGACACAGTATCTGCGTATCTGCTGTCTGCTTTCCACAGCAATTTTTTTGCAGTTCGGGTTTGAGCGTATTTTGCAGGCAACGGGCAGAACCATCTATACCATGCTGACACAGGGGCTTGGCGCAATCGTGAACATCATTCTGGACCCGATTCTGATTTTCGGGCTGTTCGGCGCACCGAAGCTTGGCGTAAGCGGTGCGGCTGTGGCGACCGTTTTCGGGCAGATTTGTGCGGCAAGTCTGGCCTGCTTCTTCAATAAAAAGAAAAATGATGATATCGTCATCAATCCGAAGAAATACCATTTGCAGGCACACGCAGTTAAGAGCATTTATGCCATCGGCGTTCCCTCCATCTGCATGGCATCCATCGGCTCTATCATGACTTTCGGCATGAATAAGATTTTGATTGGCTTCACCTCAACCGCAGCAGCCGTATTCGGCGTATACTTCAAGCTGCAAAGCTTCATCTTCATGCCTGTATTCGGCCTGAACAACGGCATGGTGCCAATCATCGGCTTCAACTACGGCGCAAGAAAGCCCGACCGTCTGATGAAAACCATGCGCCTTGCGGTGACCTATGCCGTTTCCATTATGATTATCGGCATGATTCTTTTCTGGACCTTCACACCGCAGCTTTTGGCAATCTTCAATGCCTCTGCGCAAATGCTTTCCATCGGGGTTCCTGCACTGCGCATCATCAGCCTTTCCTTCCTTCTGGCAGGCTTTGATATTATCATTATCTCTGTTATGCAGGCCTTGGGGCATGGCGTGATCAGCCTGATTATTTCCATTCTGCGTCAGCTTGCGGTACTGCTGCCCGTGGCATTCATTTTCTCCAAAATCTGGGGATTGAACGCAGTGTGGATTGCATTCCCTCTGGCAGAATGTGTCGCTCTGGTGGTTACGATTCTGTTCTGGCGGAAGGTATACCGTAATGAGATTCAGCCTTTATATAACGCAGAGCGTTAAGTCGAAATTACAAACAGCCCTATGCTTTCGCATAGGGCTGTTTTATATGCTCTTAATTTCGACTTAAGCGAAGCGCTTTTAGTCTTCGGGGCTAATCATGAGGGCAAAATCCAACCATTCCGCAACGAGGGAATATAATTTATCCTCATCATTCAGGGCATCCATGGTTTCCTCATCACTGCTTTCAAAGGTCAGCATGTGTCTGCCGTAGGCATCATAGAAATCTGCCTGCCACTCCTCCTTCACACGCTGGTATTTCTTTAAATAATACACAACCTCTTCCGTATTATTATATCTATATTTATCGTGCCACATATTTTTTCCTCCTTTTCGGAAATGAAATTCCAAAGCCAGCTTTATCATACCAGAAAAAACGGAGAAAATAAAGGTGCGCCCGAATAAAAAAATATGCGGTATAAAGAAATCTTTACTTGCTTTTCCGGAATGGATATGCTAGAATCTTTTCAAATAAAGGGGAGTAGCTTACGGGAAACCGTTGCCGACACTCGTCATCACGGTCATTTCAAAAATGAAATCCCGGGTGTCGTCCGACAGAGTGATTTTGTCATCTGAGAAGCAAGACTTTTATTGCACTTTTTTTGAGTGGTGCAATAGGGGTCTTTTTTATTTTCCTGAAAAAAGCCGCCTGCACCGGAAAACAGAAAGGAGAATGGATATGAAACAGCCTTGGACAGAAACAAAGGAAGCTCTATTTACCACGTATCAGACAGATGCGCACGGCCTGAGCGGCGGAGAGGCGCAGAAGCGACTTGCGCAGTACGGCGAGAACAAACTGATTGAGGGCAAGCAGAAAAGCGTACTGCGCGTATTTGCGGAGCAGTTTGCGGATTTACTGGTGGTAATTCTGCTGATTGCGGCAATCATTTCCGCGCTGACGGGCGGCTGGGAAGGCACGATTGTTATTATTGCGGTGCTGATTCTGAATGCGATTCTTGGAACGGTGCAGCATTTTAAGGCACAGAAATCTCTGGAAAGCCTGAAAGCGATGTCCGCACCCCATGCGCGCGTGCTGCGTGACGGAGAAAAGCTTGAAATTTCCGCGCTTTCCCTTGTGCCGGGGGATATCCTGCTGCTGGAGGCAGGGGATATTGCCGCCGCCGATGGTCGCATTTTGGAGAATTATTCTTTGCAGGTAAACGAATCCGCTTTGACGGGTGAATCGGAAAACATCAACAAAACCGACCGACCGCTTGATGCAGAAGAACTGCCCCTGGGCGACCGCCTGAATATGGTCTACAGTGGTTCGCCTGTTGCCTACGGGCGTGCGGTGGTGCTTGTGACGGCGACAGGCATGGATACGGAAATGGGGAAAATCGCGCATCTGATGGCATCCGCGCAGGAGAAGGAAACACCCCTGCAGAAAAGTCTGGATGATTTTTCCAAAAAGCTTTCGATTCTGATTCTGATTATCTGTGCGATTGTGTTTGCGCTTGGCGTATGGCGGCAGATGGGGCTTGGGCAGGCATTGATGTTCGCAGTTGCACTGGCAGTTGCGGCGATTCCCGAAGCATTAAGCTCTATCGTGACAATCGGACTTGCAATCGGGACACAGAAGATGGCAAAACAGAATGCCATCATCAAAAAGCTGCGTGCGGTGGAGGCACTTGGCTCTGTTTCCGTTATCTGTTCCGATAAGACAGGGACACTGACACAGAATAAAATGACCGTACAGAAGGCATTTACACTCGGCAGGGTTTGGGATGCGGAAGAACAGCCACAATCCCCTTTAAAGGAGCTTATCGGGGAGAGTGTGCTTTGCAATGACGGGGCCATCCACGAGGATGCACAAATCGGTGACCCGACCGAAACCGCCCTTCTGGCATTTTGCCGCAAGGCAGGCGGAGATGAAAACGAAATTCGGCAGGGCTTCCCCCGTTTGCAGGAGCTGCCCTTTGATTCTGACAGAAAGCTGATGTCCACCCTGCACGAAATTGCCGGAAAAACCACGCTTCTGACCAAGGGTGCGCCGGATGTGCTTCTGGGACGGTGTTCCTCTGCGAAGGCAGAAACGGGCGTTGTTCCCATGGAGGATGCGATTTCCAAAGAAATCCATGCACAGATTGCGGCTTTTTCTGCGGAGGGGCTTCGTGTGCTTGCCTTTGCGGAAAAGACACTGCCCGAAAACCGTCCGCTGACATTAGAGGATGAAAATGACCTTACCTTTGTGGGTCTGATTGCCATGATGGACCCTCCTCGTGAGGAATCCGCCGCAGCGGTTGCCGACTGCCGCCGCGCAGGTATCCGCCCTGTGATGATTACGGGTGACCATAAGGTAACGGCTTCTGCGATTGCGAAAAAAATCGGGATTTTGCAGGAGGGCGACCTTGCCGTTGAAGGGGCAGAGCTGGAGCGCATGACGGACGAGGAGCTGAAGAAAAAGGTACGGCAGATTTCGGTTTACGCGCGCGTTTCTCCTGAGCATAAAATTCGCATTGTGCGCGCATGGCAGGAAAACGGCTGCATCACTGCGATGACAGGGGATGGCGTGAACGATGCCCCTGCCCTCAAGCAGGCAGACATCGGCATTGCAATGGGCATTACGGGGACGGAGGTTTCCAAGGATGCTGCGGCAATGATTCTGACGGATGATAATTTTGCGACCATTGTCAAAGCCGTTGCCAACGGCAGAAATGTATATACAAATATCAAAAATTCCATCGGCTTTTTGTTGAGCGGCAATCTGGCAGGGATTCTGGTTGTCATGTTTACCTCTTTGATGGGGCTGCCACTGCCCTTCACGGCAGTACAGCTTTTATTCATCAACCTGCTGACGGACAGCCTGCCTGCACTTGCGGTCAACATGGAGCAGCCGACGGGCGACCTGCTCAATCAGGCACCCAGAAAAGCAAACGAAGGGATTTTGACAGGCGCTTTTCTGAAGCGGCTTTCCTTACAGGGCGTTCTGATTGCGATTGTAACCATGCTTGCGTTTTACAACGGTCTGGCAGTCAGCGGCGCAATGGCTTGTACGATGGCGTTTGCAACGCTTTGCCTTGCACGACTGTTCCACGGCTTTAACTGCCGCGGCACGCGCTCCGTTTTCCGCCTGCCGATGAACCCCTTCTGCTTCGGAGCATTTGCAATCGGCGCATTGCTGCTGTTTGCAGTGCTTTGTATCCCTGCCCTGCATGGGTTATTTGACATCAGCAATGCACTGACCGGGAATGATATCCTGAAAATCGCCGGGTTTGCCTTCCTGCCAACCCTGCTGATTCAGCTGTTCCGCGTGGTGAGAGGGAAATAAGCATCGTTTTATTGAAAATATGCTATCACAAAGCAGTAAGCAATAAGTTTTTGTGATACCCCTTCCATCAAGAAAAAATGGATTTTCTATTTTTTTACTGGGAAAATATTTTCTTCTGCGGATTCTTGTGCTATACTCAAAAAAAATATTTAAAAAAGTTTTTTCGTTTTTAAAATTTTTATTCTAAAGAAAAGGGATGATGAAAATGGCAGAAAAAATCAGAATTGGTATTTTGGGCTATGGCAACTTAGGGAAGGGCGTGGAGCTGGCAATCAGACAGAACCCCGACATGGAGCTTGCGGCTTTTTTCACCAGAAGAGCCCCCGAAGCACTGAAAACACAGAGCCCCGATGTACCTGTATATAACGTAAAGGACGCAATCAGCAAAAAAGACGACATTGATGTTATGATTCTCTGTGGCGGCAGTGCGACAGACCTGCCTGTACAGAGCCCTGAATATGCAAAATATTTCAACATCGTGGACAGCTTTGATACCCACGCAAAAATTCCTGAGCATTTCGCAAATGTAGACGCTTCCGCAAAGGAAGGCGGTCATGTTGCTTTCATTTCCGTCGGCTGGGACCCCGGTATGTTCAGCCTGCAGAGACTGATCGGCAACTGCATTCTGCCCAACGGCAAGGATTACACCTTCTGGGGCAGAGGCGTAAGTCAGGGACATTCCGATGCCATTAGACGCATTAAGGGCGTAAAGGACGGCAAGCAGTATACCGTTCCCGTTCCTGCGGCACTGGAAAAGGTAAGAGCAGGCGAAAACCCTGAGCTGACCACAAGAGAAAAACACACCAGAGAATGCTATGTTGTGGCTGAGGAAGGCGCAGATCTGGCACGCATTGAAAACGAAATCAAGACCATGCCCAACTACTTCGCTGATTATGACACAACGGTTCACTTCATTTCTCAGGAGGAGCTGGATCGCGACCACAGCGGTATCCCTCACGGCGGCTTTGTTATCCGCACAGGCACAACCGGCGCAGATACCAAGCAGATGATTGAATATTCTCTGAAGCTGGGCTCCAACCCCGAATTTACTTCCAGCGTAATTGCTGCTTATGCAAGAGCGGCTTACAAGATGGCACAGGAGGGCATCACAGGGGCAAAGACTGTATTTGATGTTGCACCCACCTATCTTTCTCCCCTGTCTGCGGAAGAACAGAGAAAAAATCTGCTTTAATTTAAGCTGAAAACAGATTTTGGACAGAAACAACCCCCATCGGTTCACCGATGGGGGTTTATTTTATTTTCCCTTCTGCATGACATCAATAATCGTACTGTCCATGGGAGCCATCCCCTCATCGGAGATACGTCCCAGATTCTTTTCCGTCTGCTCTGCGGAGGAACCGATTACGCCGAAATTATGCGGAATGGCAATGCCTTCCATGGCGAGCATTGCGGAAAGATATGCCGCATAGACCCCTGCGGATGCCTTGAGCGCACAGCCGATACTACCGCCATCGCAAATCATGCCGGTAAGATTTGCCGCCATGTGATCCATTGCCGCAGAGGCCTCCTTCGCGCTGCCGCCCATGAGCAGCACAATACCTGCCGCCGCACCGCTGCCGCCGCCCAGCACACAGCCGCAGAGGGCAGAAAGTCTGCCGGTATAATGTTTGCTGAAAATGGTGATTAAGCAGCTGAGTGCCACGCCGCGGATGATTTCTTCCTCTGTTTTTCCTGCAAATCTGCCATAGGAAACAACGGGCATGGAGCAGAGAATCCCATGGGAGCCACTGCCGACAATGCTCATGGCAGGAAGGGGCAGACCTGCCAGACGCGCATCCATGGCGGAGCAGGTCAGCCTCTGTGCGGCGTAAATCATATCGTCACCGACAGCACCTCTATTACGGAAGGCTGCCAGAGTTTTCCAGATTTGCAGACCTACGCCCTTCTCGCCCTCGGCGGAAAGCGCACAGTTCATGGCAATCATTTCTTTCACACAGGACAATTCTGCGATGGGAACGGTTTTTGCATAATCCACCATATCCGCAACGGTAACTGCTTCAAAATCAAAGGCATGCTGCTGTTCCGCCGCCTTTGTCTGCTCTGCCTGAAAGAGAACGGTATCATTTTTTGCAACAAAAACGATATTCGCATGGAAGTCCTCAATGCGGCAAACGCCGACCCCTTCGCTTGTCCGGATTTCCGCAAGGATATAAATGCCCTCCTTTGTTTCATCGGCTTTGATATCCATGGGAATCTGCAATGTCTTTGCCTCGGCAACATGTGCGGCTGTAATATTTTTCAGCACCTCCAGACCAAGCGTCCAATCGCCGCCCAAGGCACCCAATGCCGCCGCCATATTGCAGCCAAGCTCCTGCGTGCCGGGAATGGCGCAGGAAAAGGCGTTTTTATACATGCCGCCATTCATCACCATGCGAATCTCTTGCAGCTTACCGCCCACAGCCGCATAGGCTCTCGCCGCCGCAAGGGCAATCGCGCCGACCTCTGTTACGCCTAAGGCAGGCTTCATTTCATTTTTTAACAGACCGGTAAAATCGAATTTCATTTTTATACCCTCTCCCTCTCATTTGTCCTACAATTTCTTCTTTCAGTATACCTGTTCCAATGAAAAAAAGCTACCTGAAATGCTCTTACTATCGAGAAAACAATTCTTCCGATATATTCCATCGAATTTTTCGATTTTCTGTTGTGTTTTCATGGAAATTTTTCTATAATAAAATCAGCTTCTCTGACAACGTATGAGAAAAAATACATGCTCTTTCGCACAGCGCGAACAGCATGCAAAAAAACAGAGGATTTATAGGAGGTTTTTATGGAAAACAGAGAGAAATTCAGCTCCCGTCTGGGCTTCCTGCTCATTTCCGCAGGCTGTGCCATCGGTCTGGGGAATGTGTGGAAATTCCCTTACATCACAGGGAAATACGGCGGCGCTGCCTTTGTGCTGATTTATTTCGTATTTCTGCTCATTCTGGGCATTCCCATTCTGACACTGGAGCTTGCCGTTGGGCGCGCCAGTCAGCGCAGTGTTGCCCTTTCCATGGATGTGCTGGAGCCGAAGGGAACGAAATGGCATTGGTTCAAATTTCCTGCAATGGCAGGTAACTACATCCTGATGATGTTTTACACCACGGTTGCCGGTTGGATGGTTTATTATTTCTTCAAGATGGCGGCAGGCGGCTTTGTAGGGATGAACGCGGATGAAATCGGCGCAACCTTCAACAACACCCTTGCCAACCCGACGCTGAATGTTGCGTTTATGATTGCCGTTGTCATCAGTTGTATGCTGATTGTGGGCAAGGGACTGCAAAACGGCGTGGAAAAAATCACGAAGGTGATGATGATTGCGTTGCTGGTGCTGATGATTGTGCTTGCGGTGCGCTCCTTCTTTCTGGCAGGGGGCGAGGAGGGACTGCGGTTCTATCTCTATCCCGATTTTTCCAAGCTGATGGAATACGGCATTACGGAGGTGCTTTTTGCCGCGATGAGTCAGGCTTTCTTCACGCTGAGCATCGGCATGGGCGCGATTGCGATTTTCGGCAGCTTTATCGACCGCAGCCGCTCCCTGATGGGCGAGGCAATCTGCATTACGATTCTGGATACGGCGGTTGCGCTGATGGCAGGTCTGATTATCTTCCCTGCATGCTTTGCTTATGGAGTTGACCCCGGTCAGGGCCCCGGACTGATTTTCGTAACGCTCCCCAACGTATTCAATGCAATGCCGGGCGGTCGGCTCTGGGGGACGCTATTCTTCCTGTTCATGTGCTTTGCGGCATTCTCTACGGTCATCGGTGTATTCCAGAACCTGATTACCTTCTGGACGGATATGACGGATGCGCCGCGCAAGAAAATTGTTGCGTATCATATTGTGGCACTGATTGTGCTTTGCCTGCCCTGCGCGCTGGGCTACAACGTGCTGAGCGGCTTACAGCCCTTGGGTGAGGGCACTGCGATTCTGGATCTGGAGGATTTCCTGGTTTCCAATAATATTCTGCCGCTGGGCAGTATCGTTTATGTGCTGTTCTGTGCATGCAAAAACGGCTGGGGCTGGGAGAATTTCATGGACGAGGCAAACGCCGGCGAAGGGCTGAAATTCCCGAATGGGATTCGGCTGTATGTGAAATATATTCTGCCGCTGATTATTCTGTTTGTATTCGTGATGGGGTATCTCTCCATGTTCAGCAAATAAGCAGCTTTCAACAATTTTTACAAAAGAGAAGGAAGGAACAAGGATGCTTACGATACCGCAATTAACGGAAAAAATGATTGCCTTTTCCGCAGGGAATACGGCGGATATCCACCATTTTCTCTGCGTCTGGGCGTATGCAAAAACGATTGGCGAGGCAGAGGGTCTGGACGAAAAGACGCTGTTTCTGTTGGAGGCAACAGCAATCATCCACGATATTTCCTGTCCGCTCTGTCGGGAAAAATACGGCAATACGGACGGCAAGCATCAGGAGGCGGAAAGCCCTCGGCTGGTGCGTGACTTTTTGGCGGACAGCGGATTCGACGCAGAACTGATTGACCGCATTTCCTATCTGATTGCACACCACCATACGGTGACAGGGATTGACGGAATGGATTATCAGATTCTGATTGAGGCGGATTTTCTGGTGAATGCGGCGGAAAAGGGCTTGGGAAAAGAAGCCGTGGCGCATTTTCTGGAAAACGTGGCGAAAACGGACTGCGGCAGGCGGCTGTTGCAATCTGTATTTCTTGACAAATAAAATTGCCCCTTCGTACCAAAGGTACGAAGGGGTTTTCTTATGCCGTTTTTAAATGGGGTGGCAGACAGTGCCCCATTGGACATCCTCTTTGCCGTTTGCAAGTGTTACTTTTTTGGAGACAACGGCATAGCCGTCCTTGAAATCTCTTGCAAAATCGAAGGTGGGGGCAATGACCCATGTGCCGTCCTCGCCGACATAGCCGTATTTGCCTGTTTTTTCATCCTGATAGGGGGCAAGCCCTTCGGAAAGCCGCATTCTCCATCTGGCATCCTCTTTGGAAATGCGCCCGTTTTCATCGAAGTACAGCTTCACATATTCCACCCTGCCGGGTGCAACCTGCTCCGAAACCTCCGTGGAAATGATGCCATTGCCGCAGTCATCCAGATATTTCCCCGTTATGATGGATTTCAGCTTTTTGCCCGTGGTATCAATCAGGATAACCTCGCCGCTTTTTTCCTGTGCAAAGGCTTTGCCGTTCCAAAAATCTGTTATTTTGTTATAGCGCAGGGGGATAACCTCTTTGCCGGTTTTATCGATATAGCCGATATTTCTGTCCGTATCCTCTACCTTTGCGAGACCATCCCGGAAAGCAAATGCATCTCTGTATTTCGGCTCGATGACCCAGCCTCCTTTTTTATCAATATAGCCATAACGGGTTTCTGCGCTCTGCATTCCTTCTTCCTTCGGAAGATCTACGCCTACTGCCGCCAAGCCCTCGGAAAAGGCATCGGCACTGTAAGAGGAGAGGGAAATGACTTCTTCGCCCTTTGCGTTGATATAACCGCTTTTTCCTTCCTTATAGTCCATCACCATTGCCAGACCTTCGGAAAAGCTGTCTATCACATGGTAATCGTCCGCAAACTGCGTATTGCCTTCCATATCAAGAATCTGGCTTGTTCCGTCCCGTTTATTCAAACGCAGGAAACCATCCCCATAGCCGCGCAAGTAGGAAACATCTTTGTTATCATACTCATGCAGCACCTTGCCCTGATGATCCAGAACGAACCAATCCGTATCCCAGTTTCCATCTTCATTCGGCTTGCCGGAATCCTGATTGAGGTATTTTCTCGCGATAAAATAATCGCCGCCGATGGATTCGATGTAATCATAGCGGTCTGTCAGGGGGATGCCGAACACTGCCGCTTCGCCTGTTCCCTTGATGGAAGAAGTATCGTTTTCCGTTGCCGCAGTCAGCTCTGTCAGCTGTACGGCTGCGGTTTTTGTTTCTGCATCCCAGCTGAGAGCATCTGCATCGACGATATAGCGGTTAAAGCATTTCAGCACGCCCTCCCAATCGCGCAGGGGGACAAAAACTCTGCCGTCCTTGACCTCCATCTGCCCAAACGAAGGCAACAGGCTGCTGTTTCTCCAGATGCGGTTGCCGGTGATATCAAAGCTCAGCGTGTAATCTTGCATGGTGACCTTGGCAAGCTGAATCCCATCCTCCCAGACAAGCTCTGCATCCGCATACAACGCCTTCATAAAGGTGCGCAGAGGGAGCATGACATAGCTATCCTTGATATAAATCGGCACATCCAAAGGCTGTGCTGTGCCGTCCTTGGTAAATTCCGTTGTGCCGACCCTTGCCGTAAAGGTATGCGGTGTTTTCGTGAACAGTGATTCCTCCGCCGCGTAGGCAGGCACGCTCCCTGCCAGAAGTGCCGCGCTGAGTGCCATACAGAATATTTTTTTCATACGCCTTTTCCCCCTTTTTATCTGTTCGGATTTTGGATAATGCCCCATTCGACATCCTTTGTACCGTCTGCCAATTTGATTTCATTGGCAACCACCGCATAGCCGTCTTGGAATCTCTCCGCCGCATCAAATGCAGGGGCAATCACCCAAGTGCCGCTTTCGTTTACATAGCCGTATTTCTTTGCCGTCGCATCCCAATACGGTGCAAGTCCCTCGGAAAGTCCCTTTTTCAGACGATAGGTTTCATAGGAAATTTCGCCTGTTTCATCAAAATAGCGTCTTACATGCTCATGGTCGCCATCGGGCAGATTCACAATCTCCTCCGTCATTGCCATGCCGTTCTTCTGCTGATTTGGTTTTGTCATTCTATCATCTGCATATACCAGATATTCTGCATCCGCAATCCGTTTCAGCTTTTTGCCTGCTTTATCAATCAGCCAGTTTTTTCCTTCCGCATCTGACGCATAGGTTGCACCGTTTCGGAAATAGCCTGCCCAACGATACTGACAGGGAATAACCTCTTTACCCGTTTTATCAATAAAGCCTGCCTTATGCGTATCGCGGCTGCGCACCATTGCCAAGCCTTCATAGAAGGGAAGAGCCGAACTGTATTTCGACGCATCAATGACGATTTTGCCTGTTTTATCAATATAAGCATAGGTGCCGTCTTTTTTCTTCACAACTGCCAGACCATCGGAGAAGGGTTTTGCCTCCTCAAACTGCAAAGGAATCACAACCTCGCCGTTTCGATTCACAAAGCCTGTGCCGTTTTTATCCGAAACTGCCGCCAGGCCTTCGGAAAAAGGCTCTACGCTGTTATAAATGAAGGGGATGACGGTTTTGCCTTCCCAGTCGATGGCACCATTGCCAAAGCCGTTTTCCGTATTTCTGCCAACTAAGAAGGTTCGCTCGCCGCCGTCCTCCATATAGTTATCCGTTCCGGTGTCATAGGTCTGCAACACCTTTCCCTTACTATCCAGAAGATACCGTACATTTTCGCGTCCGCCCATGCTGACACCCAAGCCGACATTCGTTTCTCCCGTATATTTCTGTGCAAGGAAATAGCCGTCCCCAAGGGGTTCGATTTCATCATACTGCGTGGAAAGTGCGACAGCGTAGGATGCCTGCGCGCCCTTGCGGCTCAGTGCAGGCTTTTCCAGACCATTGGAGGGGTCAAGCTTCTGTTCCACAGCGCGGACGGTTGCCAGCCTTGTGGTGCTGTCCCATGTGATATCGCCCTCCTCTATGAGATAACCGATGGACTGCAAAATACCCGACCAGTTCCGCAGGGGAACGAAAACGCGCCCATCCTTCACTTCCATTTTGCCCCAGACAGGTAAGTCCTTCCCGTTTTTTGCGATGGTATTCTCCTTTACCGAAAAACGGATGAGATTTCCCCCAAATGCTACTGTCGCCGCCTTGGTTTCATTATCCCAAGCCATTTGGCTTTTCTCGCCCAACGCCGCCTTCATAAAGGTGCGCAGGGGCAGCATGGTATAGCCATCCTTAATATAAATCGGCACATCCAAGGGCTGTGCTGCGCCGTCCTTGGTAAATTCCGTTGTGCCGACCCTTGCCGTAAAGGTATGCGGCACCTTTGTGATATAATCTGCCGCGTAGGCAGGCACGCTCCCTGCCAGAAGTGCTGCGCTGAGTGCCATACAAACGAGTTTTTTCATGTTTTGTCCCTCCCCGAAAATACAACTGTGCTTTTGCTTCTGCTTTCACTCTAGCAAAAGAAAACGCTTCCCTCAAGAGAGGGGAAGGAAATTTAAGAAATTCGTAAGAAATTTGTAAGCTGCTTGTAACACAAGGCGTTTTTCTGTATACAAAAAAGAGCCTGCGTGGGAAAATTCCCATACAGACTCTTTTATTTTCTGCAAAATCGGATTAGAATTCTGCGTTATTTACGGTACGAGGGTAAGGCAGGACATCGCGGATATTGCCGACACCTGTCAGATACATTACCGCACGTTCAAAGCCCAGACCGAAGCCTGCGTGTCTTGTGCCGCCGTATTTACGCAGATCCAGATACCACCAGTAGTCCTCTTTTTTCAGACCCAGCTCGTTCATGCGGTTTTCCAGAACCTCCAGTCTTTCCTCTCTCTGGCTGCCGCCGATGATTTCGCCAACGCCGGGCACAAGCAAATCCATTGCCGCAACGGTCTTTTTATCATCATTCAGACGCATATAGAACGCCTTGATTTCTACGGGGTAATCGGTTACGAATACAGGCTTTTTGTAAATCTGCTCTGTCAGATAGCGTTCATGCTCTGTCTGCAAATCAATGCCCCATTCTACGGGATATTCAAAGGTATGACCGGATTTTTTCAAAAGCTCAACCGCTTCTGTGTAGGTCACTCTGCCGAATTCGTTATCCAGAATATTATGCAGTCTGTCCAGCAGGCCCTTGTCCACAAAGCTGTTGAAGAATTCCATTTCTTCGGGGGCGTTGTCCAGAACATACTGAATGATATATTTCAGCATTTCCTCTGCGATTTCCATGTTATCATTCAAATCGGCAAATGCCATTTCGGGTTCAATCATCCAGAATTCCGCCGCATGTCTGGTTGTGTTGGAATTTTCCGCACGGAAGGTAGGCCCGAAGGTATAAACATTGCGGAACGCCATTGCAAAGGTTTCCGCGGAAAGCTGACCGGATACGGTAAGGTTGGTTTCCTTGCCGAAGAAATCCTTGGAATAATCTACCTTGCCATCGGCTGTACGAGGCAGGTTATCCAAATCCAGTGTAGTGACACGGAACATTTCGCCTGCACCCTCACAGTCGGAGCCTGTGATAATGGGTGTATGGGCATATACAAAGCCCTTGCCCTGGAAAAATTCATGAATTGCCATTGCAATCAGGCTGCGCACGCGGAAGGTTGCGGAGAACAGGTTTGTTCTGGGGCGCAGATATGCGATTTCACGCAGAAATTCTACGGAGTGGCGTTTTTTCTGCAGGGGATAATCGGGGGTGGAGGTGCCTTCCACATCAATCTGTGTTGCCTTTACCTCGAAGGGCTGCTTTGCTTCGGGGGTTTCCACCAGAAGACCTTTTATAATCAGCGCCGCGCCGACATTCTGCTTGGAGATTTCTTCATAATTTTTCAATCTTTCCGCTTCAAAAACAATCTGAATATTTTTGAAGAAGGAGCCGTCATTCAGCTCGATAAAGCCGAAATTCTTGGAGACACGCATGGTGCGAATCCAGCCGCCCAGTGTGACCTCTTTATTTGCATACGCCGCAGTGTTGCGGTAGATAGATTTTACTGTTGTCAAATCCATGATGTTACATCCTTTCCTGAGTTTTCTGTCCATAATACTTCTATTGTAGCCGTTTCAAGGGAAAAAGACAACCTTTTTATCGGATTTATCGGAAAAATCAATCCTGCTTTTCCGCTTTCGCCGCCTTCTGCGCCGCAATTTTCTCAAAATTGATATGGCAATAGCCATTGGGATTTTTTTCAAGATATTTCTGGTGATACTCCTCCGCTTGAATAAACTGGCGCAGGGGGAGATTTTCAATCATAATCGGCTGTTTGTAGTCCTTTTGCAGGGTATCCAGAAATGCCTGTGCCGTCTGCCGCTGCTTCTCAGTGAGGGAATAGATGCCCGTGCGGTACTGAATCCCGATATCCATGCCCTGCCTGCCCAGAGAGGTCGGGTCGATGGTATAGCAATATTCCCTGAGAATTTCTGTCAGAGAGATTTTTTCCGCATCAAAGACAACCTCGACCGCTTCGGCGTGTCCGCTGTGATTGCAGACCTCCTCATAGGTGACACTTTCCTTGAGGGGCGGATTCCAGAGGGGCTTTTCGCCCAGAGCATAGCCGACCCTTGTTTCCAGAACACCATCAACACCTTGCATATATTTTTCCGTGCCCCAGAAGCAGCCGCCTGCCAGATAAATCGTTTCTTTTTTCATAAGAGTCCTCTCTCCTTTCCTAAGTGCCATCTCTCCTTATTTTCTGATGATATCGTAACAATCCGTTCTGCGGTGCTTTAACAGCGGCAGCTCCGCCCGCACCTGCTCCAGCCTTGCAAAATCCAGCTCCGCTGTGAGGATGCCCTCGTTTTCGTCCAGCTCCGCTACCACACTGCCCCAAGGGTCGGTAACAATAGAATGACCCCATGCGGTATAGGAGGACTGCAAATCACGCGCAGGGGCACAGCCTGCCAGAAAAACCTGATTATCCAAGGCACGCATACGGAAGGACATTTCCCAATGGGCAGGGCCTGTTGTCATATTGAAGGCGGCAGGGACAAGGATTGCCCTTGCGCCTTCGAGCGCAAGCAGACGGGACAGCTCCGGAAAACGGATATCATAGCAAATCATCAACCCCATCCTGCCCCACGGGGTGTCGAAGGTGGTGACATCCCTGCCGGCGGTAAAGGTATCGGATTCCATGAAATACTGTCCGCCGGGGACATTGATATCAAACAGATGGGTTTTGCGGTGCCTTGCGATGCAGCTTCCCCTGTTATCATAGACGAAGGCTGCGTTATAGATTCTGCCATCCGCCGCAAGCGGAACAGAGCCTGCAACCACATACAAGCCGAGAGCCCCTGCCATTTCGGCGATGCCCTGCAAAAACGGGGCGTTTTCGGGCATGGCATAGCGCACAAAGGCACTGTTTTCATAGGGGCAGCAGCACATTTCGGGCAAAACTGCCAGATCCGCGCCCTCCTGCTTTGCCTGCACAAGCATCTGTTTTATTTTTTCAAGATTTTCCTTAGGTGTCGGCAGGGTTTTTAACTGCAATAAAGCTACTTTCATTCCACAGACCTCCTATCTGCCTTCTTTTTGCCTTTATCATAGCATACCCGAAAAAAAAGAAAAAGGGGATTTGCCTTTTGCATAGTATGGAAGGAGTCCATAAAAAACAGAGAAAGGAGTTTTTCTATGTATCCTTATTTTCAGAAAAACCAGAAACCCAATCCTTCCAATTCTTCCAAGCTTTCTGTCAGAGAAGCAAGCCCTGCCGATCCTCTGCGGCAATTTCTGGCGGAAAACCCTGCCTTCGGCACACTGCTGTTTCAGGTGACGGGCGGACAGGGGGCTGTTCCCATCGAGAGGGCAACGGTTGTCATCAGCAAGGCATTACCAAACGGGCATACGCTTTCCGTTACCACAATGACGAATGAAAGCGGCAAAACGGCGGAAATTTCACTGCCTGCGCCGCGCCGCGATAAATCGCAGACACCGGGCGGCACAGATGTTTTTGCGACATACGACGCACTGATTTCCGCCCCCGGAACGGTTCCTGTTGTGGTGCATAATATCCCCATTTTTGACGGGATTACCACAATTCAGCCTGTCGCACTTTCCTTTGATGTCAGCGGAGCGCGCAGGGACGAGGCAGAAAGCATCACCGATACCGAACCGAATTTATAAAAAAGGAGGAAGCACACCATGGCTTTACAGCAGGTTCCAACCATTCCCGAAACAATTACGGTACATCTGGGGCTGCCGAATCAGCCTGCGGAAAACGTAACCGTGCCGTTTCCCGATTATATCAAAAATGTGGCCTCCAGCGAGATTTACCCCACATGGCCCGAAGCCGCAATTCGCGCGAATATCTACGCGCAGATTACCTATGCACTGAACCGCATATTTAACGAATTTTACCGCAGTCAGGGGTATGATTTTGATATTACCTCAACCACGCAGTATGACCAGACCTACATCAAGGGACGGGATATTTATGAAAACATCAGCCGCATTGTGGATGAAATTTTCAACAACTATGTGGTGCGGCAGGGGCGTGTTGATCCGTTTTTCACCGCCTACTGCAATGGCACAACCACCGTCTGCGACGGACTTTCCCAATGGGAGACGGTTGCATTGGCGGAGCAGGGGCTGACACCCTATCAGATTTTGCAGAAATTTTACGGGCAGGACATCGGGATTCTGGAAAATGTACCGATTTCCGCAAATGTGCCATCCTATCCGGGTGCCGCGTTACGGCTGGGGGATGCCGGCAATACCGTAAAAACGATACAATTAGAGCTGAACCGCATTGCGGATAACTACCCTGCGATTCCGAAAATTGAGCCGGCAGACGGGGTATTCGACATAGCAACAGAAAACGCGGTACGGGAATTTCAGCGGATTTTCAACCTGACACCAGACGGAATTGTCGGGAAGCCAACATGGTATCAGCTGAAATATATTTACAACGGGGTGAAACGGCTGAATGAGCTGACGAGCGAAGGGCTGACATTGGATGAGGTGACACGCCCCTTCCCTGCGGTGCTGCGCGAGGGGAGCAACGGTGTGGATGTGCGGTCTTTGCAGTATTATCTGGATGTGATTTCATATTTTAATGATGCCGTTCCCGATATCGACCAGGACGGATACTTTGGCCCTGCGACCACTGCCGCCGTGCGTGCCTTTCAAACGCTCGCCGGACTGCCTGCGGACGGGATTGTGGGCTTGCAGACGTGGCTGCGGCTGCGGCAGGCGTATGACGATATTCTGGCAATGCTGCCGCCGGGGATGAAGGAAAACAACGCAGGGATTTATCCGGGATATTTCCTTTCCTTGGGTATGGAAAATGAGGATGTGCGGAATTTACAGACCTATCTCAACGGGATTGCGGACTACAGCGGCGTGATTCCGCCGATTGCGGTGACGGGGGTGTTTGACGAGGCGACAAGAGACGCTGTGGCGGCATTGCAGGCGCAGAACGATTTGCCGCCGACGGGGAATGTCGGCCCTGCGACATGGAACCTTATTAGAAGATTATACAACGCCAGATAATAGAAAAAGCCGCAGAAATTCATCCTAACAGAAAAAACGCTTAGACCTTACAATCTAAGCGTTTTTTATAATTTAATTACATATATTAACACTTATAATCCTATTTTATGCTATAATATTATATGTGGCAAAATATAACTCAAGGAGGTGTGATCTATTATGAATCAAATTATCGATTTACTAAAAAAACGCGGGTTTATTATTGAAACAGAAAATAATCAATACATTCTAAGTGACAACTCTGCAAAAAAAGATGCTAAACTTCTTGAAGATATATTATCTGAATATCAAATAGGCTTCCTTAGTAAATCGTCTGAAATTATTCTTACATCATCAGATGCAACGAGATTACAAAAACTATTCTCTCCAATAAAATCTGGAACAGTAGGAGTTGGCTCTTGCAATCAACTACAGCCTTGGCATAAGGTTGCAAAAAGAAATTGTGCTGATAAAATTCCACTTGATTGGTTGGAGGCAAATATTGCAAGATATATAAAAGCACTATCTGCGTGCGGAATATATACGGGAGGCTGTTGCGATGGTAATCATACAGACCATAACAACGATAAACTCTACATTGAATTTGATGAACCTATATATTCGGAATTCCACAAATTATTGTGAAAATATCATTTATGTAAAATGTTTAACCTAAATTGGAATTCACAATATACAAAAATTCCACTATCAGAAAACAGGATATCTCAATATGAAGAACTTAATAAAGCTGCAGAATACATATACGATAATCGAGTTTTAATTCGCTATATTAGAAAAAAGGCTGCAAAAAATTTAACTAAGAAATTTGTTGAATCTCATTCTTCTGATGAAATAAAATCTGATTTTCTTGCTAATCTAGAAACCATTCTTAAAAAGGAGGATCTGTTATGGAAATAAACTGTACTATATTTATAAGAGAATTAGCCGAAAGAACTCTGAGAAATTACAATTATATAAAAGAGAGAGCCCATGAAGATAACCTCTATGAGGTAACGCAATTAATAAATTCCATGTATTGCCTTCTTGTTGTTCCGGAAGAAATATTTGGTATCCGCCGACAGGATAATCCTGATTCTGAGTTTGCCTTAAAAACTAAATTCAGTACTCGGGAAAAAAATTTAAAAAAATATGCTGGCTATTGGGAGATAGTAAAGTTATTAGATGAACTTAAAACTCAAAATAGGGTTAGAAATGTAGAAATAGGAGCTTTTGAAGAAGAATGCCCAGTATGCTCCTTTTTGTATAACCTTAGAAACTCTCTATGCCATGAAGGAATCGGTTTTTTACCATTCCAAATTGATTTCAAGGGTAAACCCCAAAACAAAATTGATAACATTATATTTCAAGCCAAAAAAACAAAGGACACTTCTAATGTTCAATTCATAGCAGTATTATCTGTAGCTCAATTAGAATACCTTTTAACAAATGTAGCTACTATGTATATCAATGTTGAAAACGGGAAAAGAACATCTTCTGAAAGAGAGTATATAGATTTTTACCATGAATTACAAAAGAACGTAAAAAATTATTTACCTAAATTTAGACCCTATTAAGATTAATAAATTAATATTGAAAATGCCATACAGAGTAATTACTCCGTATGGCATTTCTAATCAAAAATTTATTTTTATTTCTTCTTTCTTATTCTTTTTTATCGTCCGCCTCTGCGGATTCCTCGTCATCCTCGAAATCGGCAGGGTTATATTCTCCGAAGGAGGCCTTCAGAAATGCCTCCATATCATTGAGCTGCTCCATCTGGTCGCTCATGCCGTCCAGAACATCCTCCACCTTATTCAGGTATTTATTCATTTCGGGGGAGATGGGCTCTACTGCTTCCTCGCCCTCAGCAGGTGCTGCCTCTGCGGCTTCGGGAGCTTCTTCTGTTGTGGGTGCTTCTGCGGCATCCAGCTCCTCCAGATCGATGTCATCCCAATCCTCCGCTTCGTCGCGGTTTCTCTTTTCTCTCAGCTTTTCACGGTAGGTTGCCATATCCTCCTTGATTTCGCTTGCCTTTTCCACCATACGGAAGGCTGCGGAGCGCACGGCAGGCTGCAGCTCATCCGCCTTATCCGCCAGCTTTTCCTTCATGCGGAATGCCGCGGAGCTTACCTTGGGCTGCAAATCATCCGCCTTATCGGCTACCTTATCTGCGGCGTTTTTCACCGCGGGATTTTCCTTTACCTTATCGGCAACGGCGCTCAGCGCAGCCCCTGCCTTATTCAGCATACCGCCTACGGCTTTTGTAATGCCGTCCTTTTCGGTACCTAAGCCGCTATGCAGCGCTGTAAGCAGACGTTCTGCCTCATCCACGCTGATGATGCCTTTTTCGAGCATATTCAGGATTGCCATTCTTTCTTCTTTCATCGGTTTTCCCTCCTTAGGTGTTTTCTCATACTTTATGCGCAGGACATATTCATCGGGTCTGTCTGCTTTTTTTCCGAAGGCATACAGGATGCTTTCCACGATGCGGCGGCTTGCCTGTCCGTCGCCGAAGGGGTTCTTCGCCTGCGCCATTTTTTCGTATTCCTCTTTGTTATCCAACAGTTCCTTCGCCATGGAATAAATCACGTTTTCATCCGTACCTGCCAGCTTCAGGGTGCCTGCTTCCACACCCTCGGGGCGTTCTGTTACGTTGCGGAGCACCAGAACAGGCTTGCCCATGGAGGGCACCTCCTCCTGCAGGCCGCCGCTATCTGTCATCACGAAAAAGGAACGGCACATAAGGTTATGCATATCCTTTAAATCCAGAGGGTCGGTGAGGTGGATACGGTCGTTACCGCCGAGAATCTCATGTACAGGTTCTACCACGGCAGGATTTTTATGCACTGCATAGACCACTTCCACATCGGGATATTCTTCCACCAGACGCTTCACGGCACGGCAGATATTTTTCAGGGGCTCGCCGAGATTTTCCCTTCTATGGGCGGTCATGGCGATAACGCGTTTGTTTTTAAAATCAATCTGATTGAGTTCGGGGACGGTAAAGGTATAGTCCTCCTTGATGGTATGCGCCAATGCGTCGATAACGGTATTGCCTGTGATGAAAATGCCGTCCGGACTGATGTTTTCCTTCAGCAAATGCTCCTTTGCCAGAGGGGTGGGTGCAAAATGCAAATCGGTCAATGCGCCGGTAAGGCGGCGGTTCATTTCCTCCGGGAAGGGCTGATATTTATCATAGGTGCGCAGGCCTGCCTCAACATGACCGACCTTCACTTGATTATAATATGCCGCCAGTGCGCCTGCGAAGGTGGTAGAGGTATCCCCATGGACGAGGACGATATCGGGTTTTTCCTGACCCATAACCTCCTCCAGACCGGTTAATGCGCGGGTGGTGATGCCTGCCAATGTCTGGCGGGACTGCATGATATTCAGGTCATACTGCGGATGCAGGTCGAAGATTTCGAGTACCTGATCGAGCATTTCACGGTGCTGCGCGGTGACGCAGACGATGCTCTCGATTTCGGGAGTTTTTTCCAGCTGCTTTACCAGAGGTGCCATTTTAATCGCCTCGGGGCGTGTCCCGAACACGCTCATTACCTTTATTTTATCCATATTATATCTCCTTTTTAAGACCTTGGGGACAAAACCTTGAGGGTTTCACCCTCAAACTCCCACGAGGGGGTCACCCCCTCGACCCGATACCGCAGAACCATATTCATGGTTCTGCGAGGTCGGGCGTAAAATTTAAAAATTTCGCTGAAAAATCATCCTCATTAAAGGGACTTGTACATGTTAACGGCATCTTCTTTTTTGGTGGATTCCTTTAAGTCCAAGACTTCAATTTTCGTGGTATTATTCCCGAACTGAATCTCGATAACATCGCCAATCTTCACCTCTGCGCCTGCCTTAACCACCTTCCCGTTAATCATCACCCTGCCTGCGTCGCACGCCTCATTGGCAATCGTGCGTCTTTTGATGATACGGGACACCTTCAGAAATTTATCTACACGCATTTCCTCTGCTCCTTTCCATAATAAAAAGAAAAGCCCTTTCTTCACAGAAAGGGCCATCATTCAAAAACAAATTATTTATTGATTGCATCCTTCAGAGCCTTGCCTGCTTTGAATCTAGGTGCTTTGGATGCAGGAATAGGCATTGCTTCGCCTGTCTGAGGGTTTCTGCCTTCGCGCGCTGCTCTTTCCGCAACATCGAATGTGCCGAAGCCAACCAGCTGTACCTTGCCGTTGTTTGTCAGTTCTTCTGTTACTACATCTTCAAAAGCCTTCAGTGCTTTTTCTGCGTCTTTTTTGCTCATTTCTGCTTTTTCTGCGATTGCCGCAACCAGATCAGATTTGTTCATTTGTGTTTGCCTCCTAATAGTTATTTATCATTGCATTGGATTCAGCTTGATTTTTGCCTCATCCCAGAGTAAATCCATCTCCTCCAAAGACATCTCCGAAAGAGCTTTGCCCTCTAAAAGGGCGGATTTCTCAATATATTCAAATCTATTTATAAACTTTTTGATGGCTTTTGTCAAGGCAAACTCAGGATTTATTTTCAAAAAACGGGAGATATTCACCAAGGCAAACAAAATATCCCCGAATTCCTCCTCAATCTCCCCATTTTCTCGCACTGCCTGTTCTAATTCCTGTACCTCCTCGTACACCTTCCGCATGGCATCTGCCGTCACCGGAAAGTCAAATCCGACATCCGCCGCCTTCTTCTGCACCTTCCTTGCACGGATAAGCGCAGGCAGTGCCTCCGGCACGCTCTGCATGACCTCTGTCTGAGTTTCCTGCCTTTTCTCCTTCTTCTTCAGCTCCTCCCAGTTGATGAGCACCTCCTCCGCCGTATCCGCCTTGCCGCTCCCGAATACATGCGGATGGCGATAAATCATTTTCTCGCAGATGCCCTGTATCACATCCCCCATCGTAAAGCCGCCCTGCTCCGTCTCGATTTCCGCATGAAAGACCACCTGCATCAGCACATCCCCCAGCTCCTCACAGAGATTTTTCATATCCTTTTTGTCAATCGCATCCGCCGCCTCGTAAGCCTCCTCCAGCATATCCATGCGGATGGATGCATGCGTCTGCACCCTGTCCCACGGACAGCCGTTTTCGCCGCGCAGAATACGGATAATCCGCACCAGATCCTCTAATGTATCCATTTTATTTTCCATAACAAATCTCCTTTTTCTTGCAGGGACAAATTTCGTCCCGCGTTTGTTTGTTTCCCATAAACTTTTGTATTTATTTTTAAGGAAAAATGGCAGTTTTCTATCTTTTTTCCGCAAACCTTTTGTGTTATGATAGATGCAATCTATATATTATCAAAAATACTGCCGAAAGAAAAGCCTTTCGGCATCCCAAACGTAGAGAAAGGAAGGAACCACCCATGTTTCGTATCGTGAATAAAAGAGAGCTCAACAGCATGGTCACTCTGCTGGAGATTGAAGCACCCTTTGTTGCCAAAAAGGCACAGGCAGGTCAGTTCATCATCTTCCGCGTGGATGAATTCAGCGAAAGAGTTCCGCTTACCATCGCAGATTATGACAGAGAAAAAGGCACTGTTACCATTATCTTCCAGAAGGTAGGGCTTTCCACAAAGCTGCTTGCCGCAAAGGAGATTGGCGATACCATTCAGGATTTTGTCGGCCCTCTGGGCGTTGCCACAGAATATGACGGCATGAAAAAGGTTGCTGTTGTCGGCGGCGGTGTTGGCTGTGCCATCGCCTATCCGCAGGCAAAAGCACTGCATAACCTCGGTGTAGAGGTCGATGTCATTGCCGGCTTCAGAAACAAGGATATCGTCATTCTGGAGGACGAAATGAACGCCGTTGCTACCAATTATTACCTCATGACGGATGATGGCTCTCAGGGCGAAAAGGGCTTCGTTACCGATAAGCTGAAGGCCCTAATTGAGGCAGGCAATAACTATGACGCTGTAATCGCCATCGGCCCCATCCCCATGATGAAATTCGTCAGCCTGACCACAAAACCCTTCGGTATCAAAACCATTGTTTCTCTGAACCCCATCATGATTGACGGCACAGGCATGTGCGGCGGCTGTCGTGTCACCGTTGGCGGCAAGATTAAGTTTGCCTGCGTAGACGGCCCCGATTTCGATGGCCACGAGGTAGATTTTGACGAGCTGATGAACCGTAACTCCATTTATAAGGCAAGAGAAGCGGAGCTGACAGAAACCCACATCTGCCGCATGGATAAGCTGGCAAATGAACTGATCAAATAAGGAGGAACGGTATCATGGCAAATATGAGTCTGGAAAAAATCAAGATGCCCGAACAGGCACCTGATGTAAGAAATAAAAACTTTAAAGAGGTTTCCCTCGGCTATACCGAGGAAATGGCAATCGAAGAAGCGCAGAGATGCCTGAACTGTAAGCATAAGCCCTGCGTGAGCGGCTGTCCCGTTAATGTACGCATCCCCGAATTCATCGCAGAGGTTGCAAAGGGTGACTTCATGGCGGCTTATAAGGTGATTACCTCCACAAACGCTCTGCCCGCGGTCTGCGGTCGTGTTTGTCCACAGGAAAGCCAGTGCGAATCCAAATGCGTCAGAGGCATGAAGGGCGAGGCAGTTGCCATCGGTCGTCTGGAACGCTTCGTTGCCGATTGGTATATGAAAAACTGCGATGAGCTGCCCGAAAAGCCTGCCTCCAACGGCAAAAAGGTTGCTGTCATCGGCTCCGGTCCCTCCGCACTTGCCTGCGCAGGGGATCTGGCAAAGCAGGGCTACGAAGTAACCATGTTCGAAGCCTTCCATAAGGCAGGCGGCGTATTGGTTTACGGTATTCCCGAATTCCGTCTGCCCAAGGCAATCGTGCAGAAGGAAATTGATAAGCTGACTGCTCTGGGCGTAAAGATTATGACAAATATGGTTATCGGCAAGGTGCTTTCCATTGATGAAATCATCGACGATATGGGCTTTGATGCTGTCTTTGTCGGCACAGGCGCAGGCCTGCCCTCCTTCATGGGTATCCCCGGCGAAGCATTGGTCGGCGTTTATTCCGCAAATGAATACCTGACAAGAATCAATCTGATGAAGGCATATCTGCCCGAATATGATACCCCCATCCGCAACAGCAAGGCAGTCGCTGTTGTCGGCGGCGGTAACGTTGCCATGGATGCGGCAAGATGCGCAAAGCGTATGGGTGCGGAGCATGTTTATATCGTATACCGCCGTTCCGAAAAGGAAATGCCCGCCCGTCTGGAAGAGGTGCATCACGCAAAAGAGGAAGGCATTGAATTCCACCTGCTCGAAAACCCCGTACAGATTCTCAATGACGGCAATGGTCAGGTCTGCGGTATTGAGTGCCTGAAAATGGAGCTGGGCGAACCCGATGCCAGCGGCAGAAGAAGCCCCATCCCCATCGAAGGCTCCAATTATGTGCTGGATGTAGATACCGTTGTCATGTCCCTCGGCACCTCCCCGAACCCCCTGATTCGCAGCACCACAAAGGGTCTGGAAACAAATCGTAAGGGCTGTCTGGTTGTCAACGAGGAAACAAACCAGACCACAAGAGAGGGCGTTTATGCCGGCGGCGATGCCGTAACAGGCGCAGCAACCGTTATCCTCGCAATGGGCGCAGGGAAAAAGGCAGCCGCAGCGATTGATGAATATTTAAAGAATAAATAATTGCGAAGGCTCTGCCCTTGTCTCCCCCTTTGTAAAGGGTGTACCTAAACTTTACAAAAAAGCGGTTTCCGAACGGAAACCGCTTTTATTGATTATTTTATCATATTGTGCTTCACCGGTTAAAAAAGCCGACCTTTATTCCACCCGAACATTTATCGGCTTTACCGTAAGATTACCACTGCCCGCAACACTGTACCATCTTCCTCTTTCGAGCTTGATTTTTTCCGTCATGCCATGCGTAATGTATCCGATTGTGTATTTCTCTCCCGTTTCAACATCGGTAAAAACCACATCCGTATCACTATCACCGCTTACCCTTACCGTCCCAAAAAGCGGCTGTATCTGTTCTGCCTTCACGCCGCCGTCCTCGTTTGAAAGGGTAAAGGTATGCTTTCTCTGTATAGCAGAATAAGCCAAAATCCCTGCCAGAAAGACCACTGCCACGCATAAAATAATACGCTTTGCTTTCATCCGAACACCTCTTTCAAATCCGAATTTAGAAGTTACTTTTTGACTTCCTTTGTGATTTCAGTTGTCTCTAATTGTACCTGATAAGTGTTTTCTTCTCCGCTCAAATTAGTTGTTTTCAATTCAAACCACAAATTATCAGTCAACTTATCATCACTATCTCCGAGAATGTCCCCGGAAATTTTTCCAATATTTCCGGAAACATCTATTGTCCCACCGGTCTGATCATCAACACCATTAGAGAGCAAAATTTCTTTTTCACTTCCATTGATATAAATGGTAGTTGAATATGTGGTAATATCAGAAAAATCGTCTGACATCACTTTCAAATCGCCACCATAGCAAATTTCATCTTTGCCATCTAAAATAATTACACCATTCGACACAGAAATATATTCATTTTCTCCGCTAAATGAATATACCTTTAAGGACTGTTCTTCATTGCTTTCGGAGGAAGTGTTGCACCCTGCAAGCAGAACCGTACAAGCAAGCAACGATAGCATAACTGCCCTTATCTTTTTCATTAATATCACCATCCCATCAAATTTCCGATTTATCGTTCCTTTCAGGCGCACCTGCGCCGCCTTTCTTCCTGCCGTTTCCGGCACTGCGGGGAAGGGTTTGGAAAGGGAAACCTTGTGTCCCTTTCCTCGTCTGCGGAGGTTTGGAACCCATTACAGAAGGTGCGCCCAGATAAGAAACCCTGAATTCTGAAATGCTGAAAGTTACAGCTACTGCGTCAGTTTCCCTTGACAGCCTAAGTCAAAGGATGCCTGCGGGAAACTTCCTTATATCCGCAGTCTTTCAGCTATTTCATCTTCTTCATATTTTCTTATTGGGACACACCTAAACCGGTTCCAAGTTTTTGTTACTTTTTAGCATAAAAAGTAAGGATGGAACGCCTTGTTTTGCCGTAAAAGTTCTAAACGGGCGAATGACTAATGTTGTCCAACCGCCACTTTTCAGGCGCACCTGCACCGCCTTTCCTATCTTACTGCTTCAAATTTCTCCCGAACGTATAAATATACCACACCATTCATGCCAAAGGTACCCATAATCAGCACAACCGCCGCAACCACAATCGCCCCGATGGTATCCATCAGCCCTGCAAAATCCCTAATCTGCACACGGTAGCGAATCTCCAGAAACTGTAGAAAAAGCGCCGCCACACAGCAGCAAAAGCTTAAAAAAACATATTTACTCAAGCCGCCGAAATTTCTGACCTTACCTCGCGCCGCGTATGGAATCCACCATGCCGCCAACCCCAATAAAATACTTCCGATACTATAATATACACTCATCTGCATTTTCTCCTTTCCGCAAAATATGCCGTCTTTTCCATTACTGCCATCTGCTCCAACCATTTCTTTTTTGTGCTTTCACGCCCTTTCTTTGTTTCATTTCTCTGATTGAACAAAGAATTATTGCCTGCATCTATAAAGCTCCTTTATTCCGGCTATAAACGACATAAGAATGATGATTATGTAAACAATTCTCATCCCAATGGAACGTTCCGCCCAGCTGTCAACCGCAATGAGAGACCACAGTATCCCCTGCACAACCTGCACGCCCCCTTCGATTTTCGGATTATCCTTCTTCTTATATCGCATAATCAGCAAAGCAATATAAAGAACCAGCATAATTATCAATAAAATTTTTGTCACCATGATACCTCCATAAAAGATTCCTCTATAAAATTAGAATTTGCCATTTTCCCGCACCTATGGCTTCTTATCAAAGAGGCTGCATCATCTCAAGGATGATACCATCTGGATCTCTGAAATAAAAAGCTCGACTTTCCCCAAATCCATCTGCTCTAAAATCGAAATACTGCGGTTCAGACAAGCACTCCACATGATTTTCAATCAGGGTTCTGTAGACAGAATCTATGTCATCCGTGTAGAAGCACACTTCTGAGATGGATGTCGTAAACAAATCGGATTGTTCTTTATGGATTTCGCCGTCTACAAACTGAATCAGTTCGACCGGCGGTGCTTCAATAGCCTTGGAGCCATTCAAATATGCAACTCTTGCTTTGCAATTTGCTCTACGAAACATTTTATCTGTTTCTTCGCCTTTCATAAAAATTTCTCCTTGAAACTCAAGACCAAGGATGTCTCTGTAGAAAGCAATCGAGCGATCCAAATCAGAAACTGTTAATCCAACGTGATAAATTCTTCCAACCATATATATTCCTCCCAAGAAATACCGATTTATTGTTCCTTTCAGGCGCACCTGCGCCGCCTTTCTCCCTGCCGTTTCCGGCACTGTGGGGAAGGGTTTGGAAAAAGCGGCGCGGCTATACTTGTCTGCAACTTCCAATCGAATCAACATTTTTTCTCCGCACTTCATCGAATCAGATGCAGTGCATATTCCAGATCCTTCTTATGCACATAAATTTTATACTCCCATGCAAAGCTCTGGTTAAATCCGGCGCTCCACATATTGACTCTCTGGATACCGCCCTGCCGATTTGTTGTTCTCACTGTATAAGCAATCCCATTTGCAGCCAGAATATTGCGAACCTCCGCCTGCCGTTCCATGCTCTGTGTAACCACCAGTTCTCTCCTGTTGAAAATCGTCAGCATTTCCCTCAGCCCCTTTCGCTTTTTTCCATTCTACCATAGAAATCCGCAAAAGAAAAAGCCATTCTCTACTATTTTAGTAGAAAATGGCTCATTTTTACTTATTTTTCTTCTTCCTCAAAATGCAGCACGCCTACATAAGGCAGATTTCTATATTTCTGGGCATAATCCAGACCATATCCCACCACGAAGGCATCGGGAATCGTAAAGCCTGTATAGTCCGCCTTGATATCCACCACGCGGCGGTCGGGCTTATCCAGCAGTGTCACCAGCTTCAGCTTTTTGGGGTTTCTGCTGATAAGAAGCTCCTTCAGCTTTTTCAGGGTTCTGCCGGTGTCAATGATATCCTCTACAATCAGCACGTTCTTGCCTGTAATATCCGCATCCAGATCCATCTTGATATTGATATTGCCGGAGCTTTCCGTGCTGTTGCCGTAGCTGGAAACGCTCATGAAATTCATGGTAACGGGCATCTTCATTTTCTTTGCCAGATCCACGATGGTCACAACCGCGCCCTTCAAGGCACAAACCAGTTCCACCTGCTCATCGCCAAACTCCTGATATAATTCATCTGCCAGCTCTGCCATCCTTTTGTCAATCTGTTCCGCAGAAAGCAATACCTCGATTCTCTCTTTCATTCCTGTACCCTCCGTATTTGAATCCATACTTTTCGGTCGGTCTGTTCCTCCGCGCCAAAGGCTTCCTTCAGCCTCGGCACCCAAATCACCGTATCCCCTGCCACAAATAGGGGATATCGCTCCCGTTCTGCTCTGGGAATCTTTGCATCAATGAACAGCTCCTTGATTTTTTTCCTGCCCCTTCGCAGAGGAATCATATCCCCCTGCCTGCGCGTGCGGCAGAAAAGTGTATGCTCTATTTTATCATAATCAAATACATTCGTACAGGTTTCGGCAGAAATTTCAACTTTTTTTTCATCCAGAGAGACCAAAATGGCAATGCCTGCTTCGGGAATGAAGATTTCCTCCTCCATGGGCAGGGCATAGCAGAACCCTCTTGGCGCATCTGCTGCCCTTCGGGAAAGCACCAGTGTGCCGTATCGGTTTTCTGCACGCAGTCCTTCGGGAAAATCAAGCTGTTTCCCGCTTTCCTTCCGAAGTAAATCCTCTAACGCCGCAAGCTGCTTTGCGGAAATATCCTTTTTCTGAAACTGCCCCACCGCCTGCCGCAGGATGCGCCGCCGCATGGCAGGATGGAGCGCATTTAGCCCTTCTATGGAAAGAGAAACCTCCTCAGGCAAGGAGGGCAGCTGTACCTCCTTCCAAAAAAGCGCCGTCTGCTGCTCCAGAAAATCCTCCTCCTCTGCCAAAAGAGAAGCCGTTTTTGCAATATGCGCCACCGCCTGCGGATTGATTTCCTCCAGAATCGGCAGAACGCGCAGCCGCAGCTTATTTCGAGTATAGGTTTCCTCTCGGTTTGTGGCATCCTCTCGCCACTCCAGTCCGTTTTCCCTGCAATAGTCCTCGATTTCCTCTCGGTCGCAGAACAGCAGGGGGCGGCAGATATTCTCTCTGACGGGTGCCATACCTGCAAGCCCCTTCAGTCCTGTCCCTCTGCAAAGCCGCATCAGAACGGTTTCCGCCTGATCCCTTCGGTGGTGCGCCACGGCAATGCAGCCATCCTCGCCTGCCGCCTGCCGAAAGGCGGCATAGCGCAGAAGCCGCCCCATTTCTTCCTCGCCAAGCCCACGCGCCTTCGCCTCCGCACGCACGTCATAGTGCTTTACGATACAGGGAATCCCCAAATCGGCGCAGAAGCCTTCCGCAAAACGAGCGTCCTCGTCTGCCGCTGCTCCGCGCAGGCCATGGTGGATATGTACCGCGGTGAGGGAATCCCATGCAAATTCCTTTTGCAGGCTATGCAGAACGTGGAGCAGTGCAACGGAATCCGCTCCGCCCGAAAGCCCAATCACAAGCCTTGCGCCCTTCGGCACCATCTGAAATTGTCGCAGTGTGTTTCGTACCTTTTCCCGCATGTTCGTCTCCTTCTTGGAATCCTCTTTTTCCCCGAAAATTCCTCTTGTCCATTACTCTACACGATTGCGAAAAAAAAGACAACCCCACTTAGTCTCAATTTATGCCTGCTTCTGCCAGAATCGTCCGGCAAGAACGGTCATATCGTCCCGCCTGCCGTCCCTGCGTTCCTTTTTTGCCTCCTGCAAAATATATTCCGCCGCGTCCTGCGGGTTTGACATCGGGAAGGCGGTCAGCTTCGCCTTGAGCCATGCGCCCGTCTGCTCCTCGCCGCCGAGAGCATCGGTAATCCCGTCCGTCACCATCAGAATCATGTCCCCATCCTTGAGGCGCATTTCATTTTTCTCCGGCTCTACCTGCTTGAGGATGCCCGCAGGCAGAGTCACCGCACGCAGAGAGATGATGCGGTCTCTCCGCCAGATAAACGATGCCACCGCGCCCAGCTTGATGAATTCGGCATGCCCGTCAAACAGGTTCACATGGCAGATATCGAGGGTCGCATAGGCCTCCTCTCCCCTGCGCAGCAGAAGCGCAGAATTGATCATCCGCACCGCAAGCGCGCGGTCAAAGCCTGCCTCCGTGAATTGCTCCAGAAGCTCAATGGCAATGCGGCTTTCCTTCGCCGCCTGCTCTCCCGTCCCCATGCCATCGGAAAGAGCAAGCAGGGCGTTGCCCCGTTCCGTTTCCAGAAATGCCGCCGCATCTCCTGTCGGCCTTCCTTCCTCCGCAGGGGCATAAACCGCCGCCGTCGTGAGGGAAAAGGCAGGTGCCTCCCGAAACAGCAGGCTGCATTCCCTCCCCTTTGCATCCACCGAGCAGGTGCCCTCCTCCAGCAAAACCATGGGGCAGCCCATCGTTTTTCTGACCAGTGGCAAAACCTTATCCTTGCAGCTGCCCTTTCCGCCGCAGGCAGGCAAAACCACCCTCACCTGCTTGCGCCGATGAGCCTTTTCCTCTGTAATGATGACCTCCTTCGGGGAAAGCCCCTGCTTTTTCAGCGCATGGCGCAGCTCCTTTTCTGCACCTTCCAGAAAAATACAGTTCAGCTCCATCTGCCCCGAAAGGGATTCCATAATTTCTCCCACCGCCAGAAGCTGTTGTCCGACCAGCTCGCGGCACTCCCTCAGGCGGCTTGTCCATAAGCAGTCCCTTCTGTACAGTCCATACACCTCATTTATGGTGTCCACAAGGGTGTCCACTCTTGGACAGGTGTCCGCAAATTCCTGCGGCAAATCGGATGCCCGAAACCGCCCCAGACTGTCGCAGTGAGAAAGTGCGGCGAAGGTCATGCCATAGGTTTTGTATAAATCCTCCTCCCAGCAGAAATGCGCCAAACCGCAATCCTGGCAAGCCTTTCCCGCAATGGTATCAACCAGCCTTGCAATCTCGCCTCTGTCCTTTCGTTCCCCCTCCCGAACAAAGGTTTTCGCCAAAGCATCAAATGCCGCGGATACGCCCAGAAGCTTCTCCTCCGTCAGCTCCTTCATTTTTGTATACCTGTCTTGGGGGCCTTCCGTTTCCCGCAGACCGCCGTATTTTTCCAGCAAAGCCTTGGGGAACAGGGAAAACAGCAGCGCCCCGCTTATCAATCCTCCTATCCAAATCGGGTTCAGCAACGTCATATCTATGTAAAACAGAAAAATGCAGGGGGCTAGCAGCATTGCAAGGGCAGAGGCCAACCTGCCCAGATCTCTCATGCAGCCCGCCAACATTCCCCCTAAAGCGAGGGCAGCGAAAAGAGGCAGCTCGGCACCGCCGGAAAGCAGCAGAAGAAGCCCCAGAAACACACCGGCAGCCGCACCGCCGCCAATCCCCTCCTGCCTTGCGGCAAGAAGCAGAAAAAACGCAGATGCCATCGGCAGCAAAAATGCGCTGATCGGGCGGTTTTGCAGGGACGCAAGCCCTGCCAGAACGCCCCCTGCCAGAAGCAGGAGCGAAAGCATTTCCTCTCTGGAGGGAATCACAGCCTTCCCATGCTCCAGCAGAAGCACCACGCCCTTCTGCACCAGATAACTGATGCCAAGCGTCAGCGCGCCCTCCACAGCGGCAATGGCAAAATAGAACCCCAGACCCTGTCGGCTGACAGCAAAAAAGATACCTGCCAGCACCGAAGCAAAGGTGCCGAGAAGGGCCTTCTTTCCCATTTCCTGCCGTTCCAGAAAACGCCCCAACGTAAGCTGAATGGCGAGTGCCGCCGCAAGCCCTGCGCCAGTCTTGAGCGGTGCATGGGCAAATGCCCCCAGTCCGACCGCAAGCCAGACCGCCCCAAAGAGCCACCCCTCCCCGAAAAAGGCGGAAAGATAGGCAAGCCCCATCGGGCGCAGCAGTCCCATCAGCTCAATCCTGCCCCAAAACAGCCCCATCAGGCAGAAGCCGCCGCCCTGCAGCAGGGTCTTCCACGGAAACGGCTTTTTCGGTTCCTTTTTCGGCAGGAGCATTTTGCCGAAGCGCGGTGTTTGTTCCGTATATTCCAATGTGATTTCTGTCTTTTCCATACTGCTTCCCTCCATACGCCCATTCTAAACAAACAGAACCGCTTTTTTTGTCAAAACGGGGCGAGGGCAGAAAGAAAGTTTCGACAAAAGCCGCTACGCTTCATCCGCAGCGCATAAAGCCTTCTGTGCAGACGCAAAAAAGGGTATCTCCTCTCGGAGATACCCTTTCTTTATATACGCTCTATTTTTAACTTACTTCATCTGTTCTGCAACGATTTCCTTTGCTTTTTCCAGTGCATCGGCAATCTTGGATGCGTCCTTGCCGCCTGCCTGCGCCATATTGGGACGACCGCCGCCGCCACCGCCGCAGACTGCTGCTGCCGCCTTGATGATATTGCCTGCATGTGCGCCCTTTTTCACAGCATCATCGGTTGCCATTGCCATCAGGCTTACCTTGCCGCCTGCCGCGCCTGCCAGAACGATTACGCCGCTGCCAAGCTTATTTTTCAGCTGATCGCCAAGGGTACGCATTGCGTTGGCATCCATATCCTTCACCTCTGCCGCAAGCACTGCCACGCCGTTGATATCAACCTTCTTGCTCAGCATTTCATCCGCAGCGCCGCCTGCCATTTTTGCTTTCAGCTTTTCCAGCTCCTTGGAAAGCTCCTTCTGCTCTGCCAAGAGCTGTTCCACTCTTGCCACCAGCTTATCGGGAGAGGTTTTCACCATCTGTGCCAGTGTACGCACCTCATCCTCCTGCGCCTGATAATGCAGAAGTGCGCCTTCGCCTGTCAGCGCTTCAATACGTCTGACACCTGCGGCAACGCCGTTTTCGGAAACAATTTTAAAGGAACCAACCTGTGCCGTATTTTTCAGATGTGCGCCGCCGCAAAGCTCAACGCTGTAGCCGCCCATATCAACCACGCGCACAATATCGCCGTATTTCTCACCAAAGAGCGCCATTGCGCCCTTCTCTCTTGCCGCATCAATGCTCATTTCCTCCGCAACAATGGGATAGCTTGCGAAGATAGCTTCATTGACCAGTCTTTCCACCTCTTTGATTTCATCCGGTGTCATAGCGGTGAAATGGGTGAAGTCGAAACGCAGTCTGTCTGCGCTGACATAGGAGCCGGACTGCTCAACATGTGTCCCCAGAACGGTTCTCAGTGCCTTCTGCAGCAGATGGGTTGCGGAGTGGTTTCTTGCGGAAGCCATTCTGTGCTTTTTGTCAATTTCTGCACAGGCAATATCGCCAACGGTAACGGAGCCTTCCTCTACCACGCCCTGATGCGCGATTTTGCCGCCGATTACCTTCATGCAGTTTGTTACCTTAACCACGCCGTTTGCGGTTTTGATGATACCATGGTCACCAACCTGACCGCCGCTTTCTGCGTAGAAGGGAGTTCTGTCAAGGAATACCACAACGGAATCCTCTGCCTGCGCGCCTTCTGCAACGGCATCGTTTGCAACCAGAGCAACGATTTTTGCATCCACTACAGTATCCACATCATAGCCTGCGAATTTTGTTTCCAGATCGGTAGGCAATTCATCGTATACGGTTACGGCTGCGCCCATGTAGCCCTCGCCGCCTCTTGCCTTACGCGCACGATCCTTCTGTGCCTGCATTTCCTTCGCAAAAGCCTCCTCATCCACGCGCATGCCTGCTTCTTCCAGAATTTCCTTTGTCAAATCAACAGGGAAGCCATAGGTATCATACAGGCGGAAGGATTTTTCGCCGCTCATCACGGTTTCGCCTGCGGCTTTCATTTCCTCCATATCCTCCTTGAGGATTTCCATACCCTTATCGATAGTCTTATAGAAGCTGTTCTCCTCGATGGAAAGAATCTTAAAGATATAATCCTGCTTATCCACCAGCTCAGGATATGCTTCGCCGCTGCAGGTGATAACAGCCTTGGAAAGCTCTGCAAGGAATTCACCCTGAATACCCAAAAGCTTGCCATGGCGCGCCGCACGACGCAGCAGTCTTCTCAATACATAGCCGCGCCCTTCGTTGGAGGGCAGAACGCCGTCTGCGGTCATGATTGTAACGGAACGGATATGGTCTGTGATGATACGAACGGAAACATCAATCTTATGCTCCTTGCCATATTCCACGCCTGCCTTCTGACAAACCACATCGCGGATATATTTTACGGTATCCACATCGAAAATGGAATCTACGCCCTGCATGATGGTTGCCATACGCTCCAGACCCATGCCGGTATCTACGTTTTTATGATCCAGCTCGGTATAGGTGCCATCCTCATGCGCATCGAACTGTGTCAAAACCAGATTCCAGAATTCCATGTATCTGTCGCAGTCACAGCCAACGCCGCAGGTAGGGCTATTGCAGCCATATTCGGGACCGCGGTCATAATAGATTTCCGTACAGGGACCACAGGGACCTGTACCATGCTGCCAGAAGTTATCCTCCTTGCCAAGCTTCTTGATTCTCTCCCAAGGCAGACCAACCTTTTCATGCCAGATTTCGCCTGTTTCGTCATCCTCCTCATAGATGGTGACATACAGCTTATCCTCAGGGATTTCCAGCCATTTGGTAACAAACTCCCAAGACCAAGGGATGATTTCGTTCTTAAAATAATCGCCAAAGGAGAAATCGCCCAGCATTTCAAAAAATGTGCCGTGGCGCGCGGTTTTGCCGACATTATCAATATCCCCTGTACGGATACATTTCTGACAGGTTGTGACACGCTTACTGGGGGGTGTTTCCTGCCCTGTGAAGTATGCCTTCATGGGTGCCATACCGGAGTTAATCAACAGCAGGCTCTTGTCGTTACGGGGAACGACGGAAAAGGATTTCAGACGCAGATGGTCTTTGGATTCAAAGAACTGCAGAAACAGCTCTCTGATTTCGTTTACACCGAGATTTTTCATAGCTTTTCCTCCTTAAAAAGATAAAAATATAATTCCCACAATAAAATCCTGTTTTTGGGGTAATGAAAAAAATCCCTGTTCCGAAGAACAGGGACGAATTTACCGTGGTACCACCCTAGTTACGGCTTTGCTGCCGTCACTCGAAATCGTTAACGCCGATTTACGCCGCAATATACTTTTTTATTCCACTGCGGAGCCTGTTTCCTTTGAAGAAACAAGAGAAACCGAAAAGACTGCTTCCATTCTGTGCTGCTGAGGCTTTCCCACCAAGCTGCCTCTCTCTGAAAGTCCGAACCAAAATGTACTCCTTCTTTTCCTGACTTTTTTCTGTTTTTCTAATAATGATTTGATTATAGGCACTTGAAATCCGTTTGTCAAGGCAGTGTAAGAAATTTTTCCTCCAGCATGGCGCGAATCATATCCCCGATGCGCTTCAGCCCAACCTCTATCTTATCATCACTGAGGTTCAGGAAGCTGAGACGGATATGGCGATTTTCCTCGCCGCTGATATCATACTGACTGCCGGGGGTGAGAATGACGTTCTTTTCCAGCATACGGCTGCAAAGCGCTTCTGCGCCCACGCCCACGGGCAGCTCCACCCAAAGGCTGACACCGCCGTTTGGCTGTCCGTATTTCGCCACATCGGAGAGATATTTTCTTGCGGCGGAAAGCATTTTGCGGTATTTCTCGCCGCCGTAGCGCCTTGCCTGTGCGGCATGCTCCCCCCAGCCAAATTCGCGCAGATAATATTCCAAGGCTCTCTGGATAAAGCCGGAGGTGGAAATATCTGTCGTATATTTTGCTTCCATGACTGCCTGATGGATTTTCTTCGGCAACGCAATCAGCCCCATGCGCAGACCGGGCATGAGGATTTTGGAAAAGCTTTTGATATAAATGACACGATTTTTATAATCTAACGCCTTCAGGGGAACAATCGGCTCCTTATCATAATGGAAATCGTAAAAATCGTCCTCCTCGATGATATAGGTATCGTATTTTTCTGCCAGCTCAAGCAGGCGGCGTTTTTTCTCCATGGAATAGGAGATGCCTGTCGGGGTCTGATAATATGCCATCATATAAATAAAACGCGGATGATACAGCTTGAGGAAATTTTCCAGAATGACCATATCCATGCCATCCTCCTCCAGAGGAATCTCTATCAGCTTGCCCCCACGGGACAGAAATGCACCTGCTGCACCGTAAAACGTGGGCTTTTCCACAAAAACAACATCCCCATAGCGCAGCATCGCCTTTGAAATGATATCAATGCCCTGCTGTGCGCCGGAGATAATCTGCACGTTTTCCGGAGAGGTTTTGATGCCATAATTCATAAGATAACGGCAAAGCTGCTCGCGCAGGGGGACATAGCCCATGCTGTCCATATAGCGGAAGGCACCGCCCTTTTCCCTATCCAGCACCGCATTGAACGCCTCCTTAAACGCATCCACAGGGAACATTTCATTCGGCAGAGAGGTGCTTGTAAAATTGATGGCATTTTCCATGGAAAGACCGCTTTCAAAGGAACGGAGATTGCGGCTTGCCACAGGCTCCGGAATATGCTCCACAGGCAGGGGCGAAACAAAGGTGCCGCTGCCCACGCGCGAATAGACCAGCTGCTTTTTCTCAAGCAGCTTATACGCATTGACAATCGTAACAGAATTCACTCCGAAATGCTCCGCCGTTTTGCGGATGGGCGGCAGCTTGCTGTTGGCAAGCAGAACACCATCCGTAATCATCCCCTCAATGCCCTCTGCCAGCTGCTGATAAAGAGGAACGGCACTTGATTTATGCAGCTGTAGCTGAAAAATTTCTACCATATTAAGTATACTCCAAATCATTAAAATCTCATTTTACTTTTCTGCGTCATACCGCTTTCTGCCCGATGCCCCCGCAATGCCCATAGCTTCTCTGTACTTTGCAACGGTGCGGCGACAAATCTGTACGCCCTCCGCGGTCAGGCGCTCCGTCAGCTCCCGATCACTGAGGGGCTTTGTTTTTTCCTCCGCATCAATGATGGCACGCAGGCGGTTCTTGATGCTGTCCGCAGAAACATTTTCCGCCGCTTCCGCTTTTGCCATTGCCTTGGAGAAGAAGGTATGCAACGGGAACACACCGCGTTCACACTGCAAATATTTTTCCTTGACCGCACGGCTGACGGTGGATTCATGGATATTGAGCTGCTCTGCAATATCCACCAGACGCAAAGGCACAAGCTGCCCCTGCGGCTCCGAGAAAAAATCCCTCTGCTTTCCCACGATGGCTTCCACCACCTGCTGTAAGGTGCTTTCTCTGCGGCTGATGCACTGCAATGCCCACTCGGCACGCTTCAGCTGCTCTGCAATATATTCCTCCGTCTGTGCATCCGCTTTTTCGCGCAGCAGCTTCACATAGCTGTGGCTGACGGTAAGACGGGGCATCACGGTTGTATTTGTAGTAACGATAAATTCCTCGCCCCTGCGCTCCACCAGAACATCCGGCACAACATACTGCACATTTCCCTCCCCCGCAAAGCCACTGCCTGGCTTGGGCTGACAGGAGCGAATTTCCTCCAGCGCACGCATCAGTCGTTCCATGGAAACCTTTTCTGCCTTCGCGATATAGGAAAGGCGGTTTTTCGCCAGCTCATCCAGATAATTTCTTGTGATCTTCATGGAAAGAGCAGAGGCGTTTTTCTGCTTCAGCTGAATGAGCAGACACTCCTGCAAATTTCTTGCCCCCACACCGGAGGGCTCCAAGGCTTGAAACTGCGCCAGAATTCTTGCGGCAGTGGATTTTTTCATCGGATATTTTTCCATCATCATTTCGATGGCATCCTTTTCCAGATAGCCGCTTTCGGCAGTACTCTCCGCCAGAAACCGCAGAACAGCCTTATGTCCTGCCGGAATTTTTTGTATATTTATCTGAAAAAGAAGAAATTCGCGCAGACTCTGCCCCTCTTTTCTGCCGAAGGCATTCGTTTCGCGCTCCTTTTCCTCCTGCTCATGCTCCATACGGTAAAGGCTGCGGTTCTGCTCATCCGTCTCCTCAAGCCATTCCAGCTTTTGCAGCAGCTCCGTATTTTCCTGCTGCACGGGCTCCTTTTCCTCATTCCATTCCACAAGGGGGTTCTCCTCCGCAAATTCTCGGATATATTCGGAAAGGGTCACGGCATTCATCTGCAAAATCTCCACAGACTGCTGCATTTTCTGTGATAAAATCTGTTTTTGCTGTACCTGAAGCGACAGCTCCATAAAAAATCCCCCTTTCTTGATGCTTGATTGCATTTATTTTATCATAAAATCTAATATAATCCCACCATTTTGTTTAAATATCCCTAAAAAAGCAGAGAAAATATGCCAAGATTATGGTAATAAATTAACATTTACTTTTATAGATAATAAGTGTAAACTATATGAGATGATTCATTCGCATACAAATTATTTTTTGTTTTGCGGATGTCTCAGCAATATTATAACGCAAAGATCAGATTTCGACATTATTTTGTGGAAGAAGGGTTCTTTTCTGGAATAATAAGGTGAAAATTTCTTTTGAAAAAAAGTTTTTTCGCCTTTTTTCTGCAAAATTATTGAGAAATTCTTATTTTTGTATTAAAATATTGCTGTTATATTATAGTTATTTTCTTACAAAAGTATAACTTTAAACCAGCGCCATCCCTGGCGCACGACAAATTTGAACAGAGGGGGATAATATGCAAGCTTTAACGTTCAAACGTGGTGTACATCCTCCTGATGGGAAAGAACTGGCAAAAGACCAGCCCATCAAGGTGATTATGCCCAAAGAAAACTCTGAGTTGTTCTACCCTATGAGCCAGCACATCGGTGCTCCTTGTGATCCACTGGTTGCCGTTGGCGATCATGTAAAGGTAGGACAGAAAATCGCTGAGTCCGGCGCATTCATGTCTTCTCCTATCTTCGCCTCCGTTTCCGGCGAAGTTGTAGACATCAGACCTATGCTCGTACCCGGTGGTGCAATGGTAAAGGCTATCGTTGTAAAGAACGACGGCAAAATGGAAGAGATCGAAGGTCTCAACGAAGGTAAGGATTACACAACCATGACAAATGACGAAATTCTGGCAGCAATCAAAAATGCCGGCGTTGTTGGTCTGGGTGGTGCAGGTTTCCCTACACACGTAAAACTGAACCCTCCCAAGGACACACCCATCGATCACATCCTCATCAATGCGGCTGAATGTGAGCCCTACCTCACATGTGACTACCGCCTGATGCTGGAAGAACCCGAAAGAATCGTAAGAGGTCTGCAGATTATGCTGAAGCTGCATCCCAACGCAAAGGGCGTAATCGGTATCGAAATGAACAAGCCCGAAGCAATCGCTTCCATGCAGAAGGCATGCGAGGGCATTGATAACATCACTGTTCAGCCTCTGGTAACAAAATTCCCTCAGGGCTCTGAAAAACACCTGATTTACGCTATCACAAAGAGAGAAGTAAAATCCGGCGCACTGCCCGCATCCGCAGGCTGTATCGTAGACAACGTAGATACCGTTGTTGCAATCGAAAGAGCAATCTGCAAGGGCAGACCTCTGATGAGAAGAATCGTTACCGTTTCCGGTAAGGGTATCAAAAACCCCGGCAACTACAAAATCAGAATCGGCATGACGCTGAGAGATTTGGTAGATGCCATTGGCGGTTTCAACGAAGAAAACCCTCCCGTAAAGCTGATTGCAGGTGGTCCTATGATGGGTCCCACACTGTATACTTTGGATGTTGCGTCTGTTAAGACAACCTCCGGTCTGCTTTGCTTCACAAAGGACGAAGCATACATTCCCGAAGAAAGAAACTGCATCCGCTGCGGTAAATGCGTAGAGCATTGCCCTATGGGCCTGATGCCCTTCATGCTGAATGCCTTTGCAATCAAGGGTGACGGCGAAGGTTTCGTAAAGCATCACGGTCTGGATTGTATCGAATGCGGTTCTTGTTCCTACGAATGTCCTGCGAAGCGTCAGCTGGCGCAGTCCATCAGAGCGACAAAGAAAATCGAAGCAGGCAAGAAGGCAGCAGCCGCTGCAGCAGCAAGAGCAAAAGCAGAGGCTGAGAAAAAGGCCGCTGAGGAAAAGAAATAAGAAGGGGGAGAATAAAACATGGCTAATTTTGTAGTATCCGGTACCCCTCACGTGCGTTCCAAAGAATCCATCCAGAGCATTATGCGTGATGTTATCATCGCTCTGGTTCCTGCAACAGCAGCGGGTATCTATTATTTCGGCCTGAGAGCACTGATTCTGATTGTAGCTGCAATCATTTCTGCTGTTTTCTTTGAATGGCTGTATGAAAAAATCACAAAAAAACCTGTTACAATCAACGACCTGTCCGCAGTTGTAACCGGTCTGTTACTGGCAATGAACCTTCCTGCATCCGCTCCCGTTTGGGTTGCAATCGTAGGTAGTGCATTTGCTATCATTTTTGCAAAACAACTGTTTGGCGGTCTGGGCCAGAACTTCATCAACCCTGCACTGGCAGGTCGTGCATTCCTGCTGGCTTCCTACCCCACAGAAATGACCACATGGGTTGTTCCCAACGGTCTTGCAGCAGATGCTGCTACATACGCAACACCCCTGGCACAGCTGAAAAACGGCACTCTGGATGCTTCTCTGGGTCAGCTGGTACTCGGTCAGGTTGGCGGTACCATCGGTGAAACCTGTGCAATCGCTCTGATTATCGGCGGTATCTACCTGCTGTACAAGCATGTAATCAGCTGGAAGATTCCCGTAATCTACATCGCAACCGTATTCATTCTGTTCGCAGTAATCGGCAGACACGGCATGCGTATGCCTTTGCAGGAAATCTTCGCCGGCGGCGTTATGCTGGGTGGTATCTTCATGGCAACTGACTACGCTTCTTCTCCCGTAACCCCTAAGGGTCAGGTTATCTTCGCTGTCGGCGCAGGTCTTTTGACTTACCTGATTCGTACCTTCGGCGGTTATCCGGAAGGCGTATCCTATTCTATTCTGATTATGAACTGCTGTGTACCTCTGATTGAAAGATTCACAGAACCTACAATCTTCGGTGCACTGCCTAAAACAAAGGAGGCGAAATAAGCATGGACTCTAAAGCAGTAGTTAAACCCGCGATCGTTCTGTTGCTTATCTCCGCTATCGCAGCCGGTATTCTGGGTGTTGTATCCGAAGTAACCGCTGCTCCTATTGCTGCACAGAACGAAAAATCTCTGAATGAAGGTATGCAGGCAGTTATGCCCGACGCATCCTCCTTCGAGCTGCTGGATGCTGATCTGACAGGCACAATCACAGCAGTATACAAAGGCGATAACGGCGGTTTCGTTATCACAACAGAGCCCGGCGGTTTCGGCGGCGCTGTAAAAACAATGGTTGGCATTGATGCTGACGGTACAATCACAGGTCTGCGTGTAACAGGTCACTCCGAAACAGCAGGTCTGGGTGCAAAGGCAACCGATCCTTCCTTCTACGAACAGTTCACAGGCAAGTCCGGTTCTGTTTCCGTAACAAAGGATGGCGGCGAAATTGTTCCCATCACAAGTGCAACAATTACTTCCAGAGCAGTTTGTGTCGGTGCGCAGGAAGCTCTTGATTGGGTCGCAGCGAATGGAGGTGCTTATTGATGGCTAACCCTATTAAAATTATCAAAAACGGCATTATCAATGAAAACCCTACATTCGTTCAGGTTATTGGTATGTGTCCTACTCTGGCGGTTACATCTTCCGCTATCAATGGTATCGGCATGGGCCTTTCCACAACAGCAGTACTGATTTTTGCGAACCTGTTTATCTCTCTGCTGAGAAAGGTAATCCCCGATACAGTACGTATCCCTTGCTTTATCGTTGTTATTGCTACATTCGTAACAATCATCGAGTTCCTGCTGAAGGCTTATCTGCCTGCACTGAACGCATCCCTGGGTCTGTACATTCCACTGATCGTAGTAAACTGTCTGATTCTGGCGCGTGCCGAAGCATTCGCTTCCAAAAATGGTCCCGTTGCTTCCGCATTCGATGGTATCGGTATGGGTCTTGGTTTCACCATCGCTCTGGGCTGTCTGGGTCTGGTGCGTGAATTCATCGGCAGCGGCACACTGTTCGACGTAACAGTTCTGCCCGAAGCATTCCCTAGAACACTGCTGTTCGTTATGGCTCCCGGTGGTTTCTTCACACTGGCTATTCTGATGGCTATTCTGAACCATTTCAGAAACAAAAAAGCATAAGAAGGAGGGGAAAATAAATGAATCTGATTTTGTTAGTATTGGCTGGCATTTTCGTAAACAACTACGTTATGTCCCAGTTCTTAGGTATCTGCCCCTTCCTCGGTGTTTCCAAGAAGGTAGATACAGCAGCCGGCATGGGCATGGCTGTAATCTTCGTAATGGCTCTGGCAGCAGCAGCAGCATGGTTGGTATACAACCTGATTCTGGTGCCTCTGAACATTACATTCCTGTATAACATTGCGTTCATTCTGCTGATCGCATCTTTGGTACAGTTCGTAGAAATGTTCCTGAAAAAATCTGCACCTGCTCTGTATCAGGCTCTGGGTGTATTCCTGCCCCTGATTACAACAAACTGCGCAGTATTGGGTGTAGCCGTTACAAATATGCAGAAGGGCTACAACTTCATCGAATCCGTTCTGAACGCAGTTGGTGGTGCTGCCGGTTTTGCTCTGGCAATCATCCTGTTTGCCGGTATTCGTGAAAGAATCGCTGACAATGAAACACCGAAGGCCTTCGATGGTTTCCCTATGGCTCTGATCACAGCTGGTCTGATGTCTATCGCATTCCTGGGCTTCTCCGGTCTGATCAAACTGTAATAGAGGAGGGTAAAAGAATATGGATCCAATGAGTATTTTATTTCCCGTTCTGAGTGTCGGCGGTATGGGCGTTGTTTTCGGCGCTTGCTTGGGTGTTGCGAGTGAAGTTTTCAAAGTTGAAGAAGACCCTCGTATCGGTCAGGTTTTGGAATGTCTGCCCGGCGCTAACTGCGGTGGTTGTGGTTTCCCCGGTTGTGGTGGTTGTGCATCTGCAATCGTTGCCGGTACAGCTCCTGTAAATGCCTGCCCCGTTGGTGGCGCAGCAGTTGCTGAAAAGGTTGGCGCTATCATGGGTGTTGCAGCTTCCTCTGCTGAACCCGTTGCCGCTTTCGTAAAGTGCGGTGGTACTTGCGATAAAGCAAAAAATAAATACGATTATTTCGGCATTGACGATTGTAACATGGCTGTTCAGCTTGCAGGTCAGGGTGCAAAATCCTGCTCCTATGGCTGTCTGGGTCTGGGCAGCTGCAAGAAGGCTTGTGCCTTCGGCGCAATCGAAATCGTTGACGGTGTTGCAGTAATTGATAAAGATAAATGTGTTGCCTGCGGCAAATGCGTTTCCACTTGCCCCAAACACATCATCGAGCTGCTGCCCGCTAAGAAGAAAGTGAAAGTACAGTGCTCCTCCAAGGATATGGGTAAGAATGTAATCCCCAACTGCTCCGTTGGTTGTATCGCTTGTAAGATTTGCGAAAAGAACTGTCCTTTCGACGCTATTCATGTAATTGATAACCTTGCTGTTATTGATTACACCAAATGTAAGGCTTGCGGCATCTGTGCAAACAAATGCCCTAAGGGCGTGCTGACAGGCAAGAGACCTGCACAGCCTGCGGCTCCCGCCGCTGCTGCACCCGCAGCGCCCAAGGCTGCTCCTGCTGCTGAAGCTCCCAAGGCTGAAGCACCTAAGGCAGAAGCACCTAAGGCAGAAGAAGCTCCCAAGGCTGAATAATTCAGACTTTTCAAAGACTCTCTGAGAAATCAGGGAGTCTTTTTTTGTTGCTAAAAAAATCTTTTATGATTCTGTTCGCTTTACCCCTCTGGAAAAGTATGCTATACTAAATCAGTTATAAATAAATGAATTTTTTCTGTAAAGGAGGATTTGCTATGAGAGGACGTTCCTCACAAAATATCTGGATACTGGTGCTGCTTATGCTTGCAGGCGTGGTTCTGGGCGGCTTTATCGCAAAACTGGTCGGCGGTGTTTCTGCACTCAGCTGGCTTGCATACGGTAACAGCTTCGGGCTTTCCTCTCCGCTTATGCTGGATTTAGGCGTGCTGACATTGCAATTTGGGCTGACCATCCGCTTTACCATTGCGGGTATCATCGGCATTATTCTGGCGTTTTTCATTTACAGAAAGCTATAATGATTTTCAGGGGGCAAACGATTTTGCCCTTTCCTTTTTTCAGGAAAAACCATTCTTTTTTTATGAAAAATACGGCTCTTTTCTTGAAAAGAATACAAAAAAGCGGTATGATAAAATGTAAGACAAAATTTAAGAGATACCATAGCTGCCGCACACACGGCGGCGTTTCCAATAATGAAAGGGGTAAAAAGAATATGATGTTCAATGCCAAAGATATGGGAATTGACTTGGGTACTGCCAATACCCTTGTCTATATGAGAGAAAAAGGAATCATCGTGAATGAGCCTTCCGTTGTTGCCATCAACACAGACACCAGAGAGGTTCTGGCTGTCGGCAACGAAGCGAAGGATATGATCGGGCGTACCCCCGGCAATATCGTTGCCATCCGCCCCATGAAGGACGGCGTTATCGCAGACTTTGACGTAACACAGGCTATGCTGCGTTATTTCATCAATAAGGCGTATGTACGCTCTCTCTTTGGGCCCAAGCCTCGCATTGTAATCTGTGTGCCTTCCGGCGTAACAGAGGTAGAAAAGCGCGCCGTTCTGGAGGCTGCCATTGCCGCAGGCTCCAAGGAAAAGGACACCTATCTGATTGAAGAACCCATGGCAGCGGCAATTGGTGCAGGTCTGCCCGTTGCAGAGCCTACCGGCAGCATGGTTGTTGATATCGGCGGCGGCACAAGCGAGGTTGCTATCATTTCCCTTGGCGGCATTGTTACAAGCACCTCTCTGCGTGTGGCAGGTGATGCACTGGACAGCGCGATTGTAAACTATATCCGCAAGGAATTTTCTCTGGCAGTCGGTGACCGTACCGCAGAGGAAATCAAGATTACCATCGGCTCTGCGTATCCTCTGGACAGAGAGGAAAAAATGGAAATCCGCGGACGCGATTTAGTCAGCGGTCTGCCCATGACCATCGAAATCAATTCCATTCACATTCGCGAAGCACTGGCGGAGCCCGTTGGCTCTATCATCAACAGCATTAAGCAGACCTTGGAGGCAACCCCTCCCGAACTGGCTGCGGATATCATGGAATACGGCATTACACTGACAGGCGGCGGCGCGCATCTGCGCGGACTGGATAAGCTGATTACCGCGGAAACAGGCATGCCCGTTAATATTGCAAACGAACCCCTGAACTGTGTTGCTCTGGGCACAGGGATGGTTCTGGAACAGGTAGATAAGCTGAAATCTGTTCTGATTTCTCCCAGAAAAGCATTATTCTGATTTTAAACACACCGAAAGGAGCATTTCACGTTGCAGGAGTTTTTCTTAAAACATAAAAAACGCATCATTGGTGCGGGCATCGCCATTCTGGTTCTGGTTACCGTGATTGCCAGCGGTATAAAGCTGAATGCCACTCTGCTGGAAAGCGCCATCGGTGTTGTTGTCACCCCGTTTCAGGATTTGACAACTGGCATCAGCAGTTGGATAGACGATACGGTGACATCCGCCCGCAACAAAACAAAGCTGAAGGATGAAAACGAGGAGCTGAAGCAGCAGATTGCAGAGCTGACAAATAAAAACAGAAAGCTTTCCATGTATGAAACGGAAAACGAGCGTCTGACCGCTCTGCTGAAAATTGCGCAGAAATACCCTGCCTATGACAGTGTCGGGGCACGCGTGATTGCAAAGGACCCCGGCATCTGGTATGACGGCTTTACCATCAACAAGGGCACAACAAGCAGCATCAGCGCAAACATGGTTCTGATTGCGCCGGAGGGCTTAGTTGGTAAGGTTCTGGAAAGCGGCGCAACCTTCTCCAAAGCGCAGTCCATTCTGGACAGCCGTTCCTCTGTGCCTGCGATGAGCGTGCGGACGGGCGATTTGGGCGTTGTCAAGGGCAATTACAGCCTTGCGAACCACGGTCTGTGCAAAATGGAATATATCGACGGGGACGCGGAAATCATGGTAGGCGACGAAATCGTAACCTCTCAGCTTTCCGATATTTACCCGGAGGGGCTTGCCATCGGCAAGGTACTGGAAATCGAGACCGACACCAACGGGCTGACGAAATACGCTGTGATTGAGCCTTATGTAGACCTAAAGCATCTGGATACGGTTCTGGTTCTGGATAAGGGCGCAAAGCAGAGCGGCAAAAGCACAGCAAAGACAAATACACAGGCAAATCCCGACGCGGCGGAGCCGACAGACCCGACCGACCCTGACACGGCAGAGCCTGACACAACGGGGGTGGCGGAATGAGAATCATCATCACCACTCTGATTGTGGTACTGAATTTTATTTTGCAGACCACGCTCTTCCCCTACCTTGCCATCCAAGGGGTATTCCCGAATACCGCCTTGATTATTGTAACCTCCTATTCCCTGCTGCGCGGCAGTAAGGAGGGCGCACTGGTGGGCGCAGGCACAGGGTTTCTGATGGATGTGTTTTTCCACACCTACATCGGCTTTTATACCGCGCTGTATCTTTTGATTGGATTGATTTTCGGGCGAAGCCAACGCAGCTTTTTCCGCGAAAATTATATTCTGCCGATTATTTTCTGCGCGATTGCCACAATTTTTTATCAGGCAGTGCTGTATGTTTCAAGCTTTGTGTTCCAAGGAGAAGGAAATATTCTCTATTTCCTCTTCCACGTGCTGCTGCCAGAGCTGGTCTATATGACGATTGTAACCGTTCCGCTGTATCGGGTGCTGTTTGGCATCAATGAATGGCTGGAGTTGAAAGAAAAGTATAAATACCGCCTTTTTTAAAGGCTGAAATCTGTTTCCCATCAGGAGGAAGCGATGAGAAGATATCTTGAGCATTTTTTAGATTTATGTAAAAACAGAATATTTGTAATGCTGTGCGGCGTGATTGTGCTTTTCGCGATTATCGTGCTGCGTCTGTTTTCCCTGCAAATTATTCACGGGGAATATTATGACGAATCCATTACGGCGAGCGTTTCCAAAACACTGCCTGTGGCGGCCTCCCGCGGGAATATTTATGACCGCTACGGCAGACCGCTTGCTGTCAATACGGTTGCATACTGCGTACAGGTGGACGGCAGTGTTACCTTAGAGTTGAACAGGGAGGAACGCAAGACGCTTGCTACAGACCTGACCGACTGGCTTTGGGCGGATGGACACCATAAGGTAGATTCCCTGCCCATCACCACATCCTCGCCCTATTCCTTTACCTTTAAAGGAACGGATGAGGAAAAGGAAAAGCAGGAAAAAAGCTGGAAGGCCTCCATTGGTCTGGAGAAAAAGCAATATAAGCTGAGCGCAACGGAATGTCTGAAATATCTGTACGAAAAATATGACGCACCCGAAGGCTACACCGCGGCGCAGAAGCGCACCTATCTTTCCCTTGCTATGAGCGATGACCGCAATCTGATGGCGCTGACCTTGGCAAGAAAGCTTTCCGAATTCGGCGAAACGATTGACGATGAGCTGCCCCTAGACACCGAGGCACCCTATGCTTTCCAATTTAACGGCAACACCAACCGTGAAAAAAGCTGGAAGCAGAGCATGCTGATGAAGGGCAAGGAATTAAACTATAATTCCAGAAAAACTCTGGATTATCTGCGGGATTTCTTCGGGCTGCCAGAGGGTCTGCCCGAACAGCTGGTGCGTGATACACTGGGGATTCGCTATTCCCTCTATCTGAAACGCTATCAGCAGTATCAGACGGTGACAATTGCAACGGATATTTCCGATAAAACCCTTGCCTACGTCGAGGAGAATCAGGATACCTTCCCCAATGTTGTCATTGATACGGTATCTCTGCGGGATTACCCCGAAGGGGAATATTTCTCTCATATCCTTGGATATATCCGCCAGATGACGGAAAGCGACTATGCCCTCTATAAGGATGAGGTGGATGCAGACGGCAATCCACTTTACAGCCAGACAGATGTTGTCGGGCAGGACGGCATGGAAAAGCTTTACGAGAAGGAGCTGAACGGCGTAGACGGGAAGGTTCTGATTGAGGTAGATAATCAGGGCAGACGTATGAGTGTAATCGATTCCACGGAGCCTGTTGCCGGAAAGGATGTTTTCCTGACACTGGACAGCAAGCTGCAAAAGGTTGCGTATGATACACTGGAAAGCGAATTGCGCACGGCGGTTCTCAGAAAGCTGACCGGCGGCGGCAAGACCTACGCCTCCAGCACGGAGCTATTCACTTCCATGATTAACATAAACCACATTTCCGCTCAGAAAATGATACAGGCGGAGGACGGCGTGCAGAAGCAGGTTTATCAGAAGCTGAAGCAGGCAAACCCGACCTTCAGCCCCACGCAGGATGATGCGGTTGCGGTTGCGAAGGAATTCCTAATTGACGGTCTGGAAAAGGGCTCTATCAGCCTGAAAGAGCTCATGCTGATGATGATTGAGCAGGGAAATCTGAGCGTAACAGAGGAGGAAAAGACCTCCATCGAAAACGGCGCATCCCCTACCGCTCTCATCATCAAAAAGCTCAGCAATGGGGAAATGTCCCCTGCGGATACGGGGCTTGACCCCTGCACCGGCTCTGTTTTCGTGACACAGGTTGGCACGGGTGAGGTGCTTGCGAGCGTCACCTACCCTTCCTACGACAACAACGAGCTGGTCAATACGTTTAATAACGCTTACTATAATGACTTATTGCAGGACGGCAACACCCCACTGGTCAACCGTCCGCTGAAGCAGAAAAAGGCATCCGGCTCCACCTTCAAGATGATTACTGCACTGGCAGGTCTGGAAACAGGCACGATTACGCCAAGCACGACCATCGTGGATAAGGGGCTGTTCAAGGATGCAGGTGTACCCTATGCGCGCTGCTGGATTTATTCCAACACCGGCGGCACCCATGGGCCTGTGAATGTTTCCCATGCTCTTGAGGTTTCCTGTAACTATTTCTTCTACGAGCTGGGCTACCGCTTAGGCAGCACCGCAAACGGCAGCGACAGCAATAAGGCAATTACCACGCTGAATGAATACATGGCAGCGTTTGGTCTGAATGACTATACCGGCGTAGAGCTGGACGAATACGGCCCGACTATGGCATCTCCTGCCAATAAGGAAAAGGCAGTGAAAACCTTCAACCCCGATGCCACCACAAGCCAGACCCGCTGGACAGACGGTGACACCATCCGTACTGCCATCGGGCAGTCCATCAACAGCTACACACCGGCACAGATTACGAAATATGTTTCCACCCTTGCAAACGGCGGCACGCTATATAAGCTGCACATGGTGGATCACATACAGAATGCTGACGGCACACTCCATTCCGAGGTGGAGGAAACGGTCGAAAATGTAACAAAATTCAAGGAGGAAAATCTGCAGGCTGTTTATCAGGGGATGTATCTGGTAACAAACGGTTCCCACGGTACACTCCGTACCGCCTTCAATGACCTGCCCGTAAAGGTGGCAGCGAAGACGGGTACTGCCGAAGAGGACAAGAACCGCAGCTCCCATACCTGGTTCGTCTGCTTCGCACCCTTTGATGATCCGCAGATTGCCATTACTGTTATGATTCCCTTCGGCGAAGGCAGCGGTACACCTGCGCCTGCGGTTGCGAAGGCAATTATCCGCGAATATCTGGGGCTGGATTACACCCCCACAAACACCACAATGCAAACAGTTTTGGCAGAATAACAACAGGAGGGGAAAGTATGTATAATGAAAACTATGTGATCTTTAAGGGTACAAAGGACGGTGTCACCGTTATCTTTGACCCAGAGGTATCCTTTGAAACCCTTTGCACACAGCTGGAAAAGAAGGTAGCGGAGGCAGGCAAATTCTTCGATAACGTAAAGACCTCCCTTGCCTTCAAGGGGCGTGTGTTTACGGAGGAGGAGGAAGAAACCCTCTTAAAGATTATCGCAAAGCATACCACGATGGAAATTACCTTCGTGAAAACAGAAAACAACGAAATCAAACGTCTGAGCGACCTTCTGGAGAAGGAGCTTGCTCCCTTTAATCTGGCAAAGTTCCACAAGGGCTCTCTGCGCAACGGGCAGAAGATTGAATTTGAAGGCAGCGTCATCGTGGTTGGGGATGTCAACCCCGGTGCGGAAATCAAGGCAGGCGGCAATATCATCGTTCTGGGGCAGCTCAAGGGCATGGCGCACGCAGGCTGCAAGGGCATGACGGATGCCTTTGTTTCCGCCATTTATATGGCACCCGTACAGCTGCGCATTGCGGATATCATCACCCGTTTTCCCGAAGAAAACAAAAAGGGCCCCAAGCCCCCTGAATATGCCTTTGTGCAGGATGGGCAAATTTTTGTTATGGCACTTTCCTAAGAATTGGAAACGCTGTCGAATCATGGGAAAAGTTCTCCTGTTTTGCTAAAAAAAAGGAGTGCAAAATCAGCACATTTTTGTTAATATAGTAATAGGAATCAGATATTACCGAAAAAAATGTGCAAACGCGTAAAATAAACTTCTGAGATTAGGAGGAACATCAATGAGTGAAGTAATCGTAATCACCAGCGGCAAGGGTGGTGTCGGCAAAACCACAACCAGCGCAAACCTTGGCTGCGGTCTGGCAGCATTAGGCAAAAAGGTTGCATTGGTAGATGCAGATATCGGGCTGAGAAATCTGGACGTTGTTATGGGTTTGGAAAACCGTATTGTATATGACTTGGTAGACGTTGTGGAGGGCAACTGCCGCCTGAAACAGGCTTTGATTAAGGATAAGCGCTATGATGGGCTGTTCCTGCTGCCTGCCGCACAGACAAGAGATAAGGACGCTGTTTCTCCCGAACAGATGCAGAAGCTCTGTGACGATTTAAAAGAGGAAGGCTTTGATTTTATCGTACTGGACTGCCCCGCAGGGATTGAACAGGGCTTCAAAAACGCCATCGCCGGCGCAGACAGAGCCATTGTTGTCACAACCCCTGAGGTTTCCGCTGTGCGCGATGCTGACCGTATCATCGGGCTTCTGGAGGCAAATGAGCTGAGAAACCCTACCCTTATTCTGAACAGACTGCGCATCGATCTGGTGCAGCGCGGCGAAATGATGAATATTGAGGACGTAGAGGAAATTCTTGCGATTGATATTCTGGGTGTCGTTCCCGATGATGAAAGCATTGTTATCGCAACCAACAAGGGTGAGCCTGCCGTTATGAACGAAAATTCCAAGGCAGGACAGGCTTACAGAAATATCGTTCAGCGCCTTCTGGGCAATGATGTGCCCCTGATGAGCTTTGAACCCGAACCCGAAACCTTTATGGACAAGCTGAAAAAGCTCTTCCGTAAATAAGCCTGTGCGAAGAAAGGAAGTGTAACGATGGATTTCTTTAGCTTTTTCCGCAAAAAACAGACACCGCCCTCCGGCAGTGTTGCGAAGGATAGATTAAAGCTGGTTCTGGTGCATGACAGAGTGAACTGCTCCTCTCAGGTACTGGAAATGCTGAAAACGGATATCATCAAGGTCATTTCCAATTACATGGAGATTGATACCGATGAGCTGGATATCCAGATTACGCAGACGCAGTCCGAGGATAACAACGGCACCGTTCCTGTGCTGTATGCGAATATCCCCATCAAGAGCATGCGTAAGATGAATCACGAGGATTAAAGCCCTATTAAAAAGACCAACACAAAAGACCTTCAAATACAGGGAAACCTTTGAAGGTCTTTTCGGGTTTTCTCTATCACACCAAGCCCTTCGTTGGTATGATAGACAAAATCCGAAAAATCATAAAAAATACCGGGAGTTTTTATATATGGACATCAAAAAATATCTTCAAAATCTGGATTGGTGGCTTGTGGGGGCGGTTTGCCTGCTTTCCCTGTTCGGCTTAATCTGCATTGCGAGCGCAACGCGTATCAATCTGGGGGAAAGCCCTGCCAATGTCATCAAGCAAGGCGTATTCTTCCTCATTGGCATTGCGCTGATGGTGATTGCAGCCAATGCGGATTATGAATACATCTCACAATTTACCATTCCGCTTTATATCGTGAATATTTTGCTTCTGGTGACAGTTCTTCTGGTCGGCTCCGAGAGTAAGGGCGCGACTCGTTGGATTGCCCTTGGGCCTCTGACCATTCAGCCCTCGGAATTCGCCAAGGTGATTATGATATTCTGCTTAGCGAAGGTCATAACCGAGCGGCAGAAGCAAATCAGCGACCTGAAAACCATCGGGTTTCTCTGTGTTTACACAGGGATTCCGCTGCTTCTGATTCAGAAGCAGCCTGCGCTTTCTGCCAGCCTGGTTCTGGTTGCCATCTTCTGCATTGAAATCTTCATTGCAGGTCTGGATTGGCGCATCATCCGCAATGTCTTAGTGGTTACGGTGCCGATTGTCGCATTGATTCTCTTTGACGTAAGCAGGGAGCATCCCCTCTTTACGGATAAAATTCTTGCGGAGCATCAGTTCAACCGTATCCTTTCCTTTGTGGACCCCAGCCGCGATCCCAGCCTGTATTATCAGACAGAAAAATCCATTTCTGCCATCGGTTCGGGGAAATTTCTGGGCAAGGGTCTGTTCCATGGCACACTGAACCAGTTAAGCTATCTGCCGGAGCCACATAATGATTTCATTTTCTCCGTAATCGGGGAAGAATTTGGATTTCTTGGATGTATATTTGTCCTCGCCATATTGCTTTTTATCGTTTTTCGGTGTATAGTAATAGCAATATCGGCCAGGGATACCTTCAGCCAGCTGGTTGCTGCGGGCATCGCCGGCATGTTTGCGTTCCAAACCTTCGTAAATATGGGCGTTGCGACAGGCATCCTGCCGAATACCGGCATGTCATTACCCTTTATCAGCTACGGCGGCAGCTCCATGTGGACAAACATGGTCGCCCTTGGGCTGATGCTGAACATAAGAAAAAAAGAAACAAAATCGCTATTTGAGGGAGGTTTGTTATGAATATTGGTCTGATTGCACATGATAATAAGAAAAAACTGATGGAAAACCTTTGCATCGCTTACAGACATATTCTGTGTAAGCATGATATCTACGCCACAGGCACAACCGGTCGTCTGGTGGAGGAGGCTGCCAATCTGGTGGTGCATAAATATCTTTCCGCGCACCTGGGCGGCGAACAGCAGATGGGCGCACAGATTATCAATAATGATATTGACCTGATGATTTTCCTGCGAGATCCCGTTTCTCCGCATGCGTACGAATCTGAGGTAAATTCCATTCTGCACCTGTGCGATATGCACAATATTCCTCTGGCAACCAACCTTGCAACGGCAGAGGTTCTTCTGCTTGCACTGGACAGAGGCGACTTGGACTGGAGAAACGTAATGCGCTGACCCCTGTTTGAAAAGATGAGAAAGGAATGCGAAAATGGAGCTTTACTTTAACGGCAGAAACCTATTGATTATCGTCGGGTATTACCTGATTATCAACCTGATTCTATATTTTACAATGGTAATTGATAAAAAAAGAGCCATAAAGGATGGGTGGCGGATTCCCGAAAAGAACCTTTTCCTTCTGGCTGTTCTGGGCGGCGGCATCGGCGGTCTGATTGCGATGGTCTTCAAGCGCCATAAAAACAAGCATATTGATTTCATTCTGACCTTTACCGTTACAGCAATTCTGCACATGGTTGTGGCATTCTTGCTGATTGGGAAATTTGCATTTGTTACAAAATAAAAAATGAAGGATAAATCCGTATTGGATTTATCCTTTTTATTTTATCGTTCGCTCCACAATTCCACAAGTCTGCATTTGATTTTCGGCGTAACCTTCTTCTGCTCCATGGCAGAAACCACGAGAAATTCCTCCTTTGTCAGCGTATTCTGAAGCCGCACATGGCTTTCCTCTGTGGAATAGCCCCACGCCGCATCCACATAGCACATCTGCGGATACAGCACGCACCACCAATTCTTCCCCTTGGCTTCGCCAATCTCAATCCGCAGGGCATCATACACCCCTGCCGGAAAAATTAAATCGCCATATTTCTTAAAGGGAAATTCCTCCCGTACCAGAGACACGCGGACGGGATAAGTATACCCCTGCGCCAGCACCTCCGCCTCCGCCGTTTCCGAAATTTCCTGCTGTGCGTTTTTGAGTGCCGCAAGCGTTTCCTCCTTTGAGGTACAGGTTTCCAGTAAATCGCCATATTCCTGCAAAACCCTATCGCGCACCGCAAGCTTGAGGGTCTGGTCTGCCTCGCTGTCGCTATTTGCCAGCACATGAAAGCGCACCACCTTGCCGCCAATCCCCTTCTGAATCATATCCGCATAGCCCTCTGTCCAATGGGCGGCGAACAGCAGACTCAGCAGTACCCCAAGCACCACCGCCGCAAGCCAATACCATTTTTCCTTTTGCCAAAGCTCCCTGAGCGTCTGTTTCCAAGCCATCCCGTTCTCCCCTTTTCTGATTTGTTCAGATACAGGATTTCCAAGTTTTTCAAATTTTAATCAACGCTTGCGCCCCATATCCGTAATCTGCACCTTTGGGACAACACGAAACGCCATCCGCTCCCAAAGCTGCTCTCGTGTGCAGGCTTTTGCAAGCTGCGGCAGGGCGCGCTCTGCCCTCGGCAGAATACCGAGGAAATCCACCCCTTCGGACAACGCTGTTTTTATCGTATGCTCGACTTCCTCTTTTATGCTTGCGGAAAAAATACTCTCCAACTCCGTTTTCTGCTCTGCGGAAAGCAATTCGCCCCTGCCGCCCTGCAGGGTTCCCTCTACGGAAAGCGTCACGGTGCAGAGAACGGTGTCCCCTGCCACCTGAAAATCGTAGTCCGCCTTTGTTTTTGTAACCGCCAAAGGCAAAACCGCCGCTTTATACCTTCCTTCCAGAACCGCCCCCTCGGCATCTCCCAACAGAAAAAGATAACCGCGCTCCTCTTCCTCATTCAGAATAGAAGCACCACTTGCGGACACTGCCATGCCGCCGCCAAGCCGCAGCCTTTCCCCCTCTGCGCGAATCCGCGGAAGCACACCATTGCCGCCCCGCTCCGTGCGCTCCGTCAGAAAGGTATCCAAATCAATCCCCTTCGTGACCGCCACCTCCTCGGCGGTATTTTTATAAAAATCCCAGAGGAACAGACCTGTCTTGCTGTCCTCCTTCATGGCCTTTTCCACGCAAGCCGCCGCAGAATCCGCCGCCAGAAGCATCACCTTCTCCGAAACCGCCTGACTGCGCTCCAGCTCCCCCAGAAGGGCATCCAGCCTTGCGCTGTCCCGCAAAAGGCTTTCCCCCAAGATAACGGTTTTCAGCTGCCCCAAATCCGTCTTACGAGAGGTGTAGGTATCCACCTGCGCGACCGCCCCCGAAAGAGTTTCACTCTCCGCGGCATAAATTTCTGCCTCGCCCGTTTCGATATTCGCAGGCGCAAAGGTGAAGTGACAGCCGTTTTCTGCCGCCGTGTCTACCCCAAGGGTGATAATAAATGCCCTATCCTCCGGGTCCTTTTTATCCCAGCAGCCGGTCAGAAAAAAGGGGACTGCCAACGCCAGCAAAACAAATTTTTTATACATCCTTTTTCTCTCCCTTCCTGCCAAGCAAGAGCAATAAAACCGGCAGTCCCACCAGATACGCCAGATTCAGCCAAGGCGAAACGGCAAGCCGCAGACGCTGTGTCGCCATAAGGCTTTCGGGCAGAAATGACAACGCAAACAAAGCCGCAAGCACCACCCAGAGCCAAAGCTTTCGCTTTTTTTCCGCCTGTCTGCATAGCTGCGTTCCCAGAAGGGAGCCGAAAAACACCACCCCCGAAAGAAACAGCACCGCCGATGCCATCCAGAACCAAAGCAGAAGCAAATCCTGTCTGGTCAGAAAAACGCCCGTAAAGCTGACACGCTCCAGCATCTGCAATGTCGGCAAAAGCTTTGCGGCAAGCATCCCCTCGCCGTAATTCGCCAGACAGAGAAGCACGATGACCGTCACCACTGCCGTTATCAAAAGACAGCCTTTCCAGACTGCGAAGCCGACAGGCTTTTTCAAATCCGGATAGATAAAATAAAGAAAAACGAGCCCCCTAAATACAATGCTCATCTCTGCAAGCCCTGCCCCGATGCCCGAAGGAGAAGGCAAGGCAAGCGGCAGAACGCGCGCATACCGCGTAGAAGCCGCCACCGCCAGAAGCACCAGAAGCAAGGGAATCGCGACCAGAAAAAAGAGGATTTCCGCCGTTCTGCCCCGACATTCCGTTCCCTGCGCCGCAAGCGCACCTGCGACCAGAAGCAGCACCAGGGAAAGCACCCAGACAGGCGTTGCAGGGAGCATAAAACGGCAGATGATTTCGCTGAAAATCCGCAGCTCAAGCATCCCGTCAAGCAAAAGCTTTCCTGCCAAGCCAAGCAAAAGGATTGTCCCGATACCATTGCCGCAGACGCTCCGGCACCAATCGACCACCGTACCATTGGGCATGCGCCTTCCTACTGCCGTCAGCAGAAGGGAGGCAGCCGACACCCCCAAGCCGCCAAGCAAAGCCGCAAAAAAGCACCCTCTGCCGCTTATCTCGGCCAACTCCGCCGGAAGAAAAAGGACAGCAGTGCCAAAGCAATCCAGTAATAACAGCATTTGCAGCTGTCTGATAGAAATTTTCCGATTCTCCGCAAACATCATTCCTCCTCCTTCCGCCGCCGTACATCGGGACGTGTAAAAATCGGCCTGCGCTTCATTTCGGAAAGCGGCAGACGAAAAATGCTGTCCTCCCAATCCATGTCATCATTGACGGAGGAGGAACAGAAGGGATACAGATACGGGATGCCATAGGAGGTGAGACTTGCCAGATGCGCCAGAAGCAGCAGCAGTGCCGCCCAGACCCCGAACAGCCCGAACACAGCCGCGAAGAAAATTACAACGTATTTGCTGATGCGCAGACCCGAAACAATCGAAACATTCGGAATCACAAAGGAGCAGATGCCCGTCAGCGCGGAAACAATCACAACCGTCGGACTGACAATCCCTGCATCCACTGCCGCCGAACCGATGATAATGCCGCCGACAATGCCAATGGTAGAGCTGACGGGGGATGGCAGACGAATTCCGCCCTCACGCAGAAGCTCAAAGGCGATTTCCATAATCAGCACCTCACCAATGACAGAAAGCGGAATGGTTTCTCTCGTTGCCGCAACCTTGAGGGCAAGCGCGGTTGGCAAAAGCTCCGGATGATAGACCGCAAACGCAATATACAGCCCCGGAAGCGTAACCGTCAGAAACGCCGCCACAAAGCGAATCAGCCGAATAAAGCTCATAATCTCCCAGCGGTCATAATAATCCTCTGCCGCCTGAAAGAAGGTATTCAGTGTTGCCGGCAGAAGGATGGCATAGGGCGTATTATCGGGCAGAAGTGCCACGCGCCCCTCCAGAAGGGCGGAGGAGGTCTTATCAGGGCGCTCCGTCATCTGTAGCTGCGGAAAGGGTGAATACTGCCGCTTCTCCAACAGCTGCTCCGCATAGCCACTGTCCGGCAGATGGTCTAAATCCAGACAATCCACCTGCCTTTCTATCTTTTGCAGCAGCTCAGGACGCACCAAATCCTCCATATACAGCAGTGCCACATCCGTTTTGCTCCGTCTGCCAACCTTCTTCCGCTTCACCTTCAGCCGTGTATCCCGAATTCGCCTTCTCGTCAGCACCACATTTACAGACATCAGCTCCGTAAAGGCATCCTTCGGTCCCTGCACAACCACCTCTGTTTCCGCCTGATTCACGCCGCGCGTGGGGAAATGCTTCGTCGAAGCCTGCAAGGCGAAATCATCCCCATCCATGAGAAGCACCGTATCCCCCAGAAGAACGGCATCAAAAACCTCCTCCATCGTGGTGATTTTTGTCAGCTCCCCGATGGCAATGACCTCCTCCATCAAGCTTTGCAGCAGTCCCTCCGTTCCCTGCATTTCACAGCGCGCCATCACATTTGTCATGATAAAATTCTGAATGGCATCCCCATTCACGATATTATCCGTATATGCAAGAAAAAGCGTCCCCTCGCCGCCACGGATGCGAAACTCACGCATAATGATATCACCGCAGTCGCGAAAGGCTTCCTGCATCACCTGTTTATTTTTCTGCAACTCCTTCTTTATCTGCATCCCTTTTCACCGCCCAACCATTTTTCCTAGTTTGTGAAGGAAAAGGAAATCTATGCAAAAAAAGAAGCCCCGAACAGTTCTGTTCAAGACTTCTTTGAATTTTATTTCTATTTTACTGCGCCTGTGCAGTGTTGCCCAGAAGACTGGGGTTTTCAAAGGTAAATACCAGCATATCGTAATTATAAATCAACTGATTCAGGCTGTTCTGCGCGGAAACAACGCCCATTTCTGCCTGCTCTACAGCTGTTTTTGTCACATTGCCTGCCCGCAGGTTAATCTGCGCCGCACGGTAATCTGCCTGTGCCTTTGTCAGAGAGGACTGTGCAGAGGTAATCTGTGTTTCCATCTGCTGCAGCTGCAGATACGCATTGCGGATTGCCATTTCCTTATCGGTTTTTGCCGTTTTCAGATTACGCTTTGCGGTATCATAATTATATTCCTGCGTATTAGAATCCAGACGCGTATTCGATTCGCCGACATAGTTTTTCGTAAACTTCGCAGAATCCAATGCAAGCTCCTTCAGCTGAACGGTCAGATCCTTTTTCAGTGCCGCGTTGAGATACTGCTCCATCGGCAAACCCAGCTTATAAGGCGTATAGGCAACGTCATACACATATTCAAAACGGGCATCTGCCTTTTCCCCCATCAGGTCATTCAGCTTGATATAAAGCTGCTCCATGCTTGCCTCCAGCAGTGCCACATTATCCTGCGCCTGCTTTGCCGCAATCTCCAGCTGATTCAGGTTATACCTGCTCAGAAGACCCAGACGGTTCTTTTCCTTCCCCTGCTCATACAGCTTTTTCTGGATTTCAGCGTTTTTCTTCGTCAGAGCAAGGCTGTCCTCGCTACTCTTGATGGAGGTAAAATAGGATTTTACGGAAACCTCCAGACCAAGGTTTTGCAGCTCCTCGCCAATTCTTGCCTGCTTTTTGCCCTGCTCTGCCTGATAAACGGCAGAAACAACCTTCTGCCATCCGTCATTCACCCATTTTTTATATTCCACATTCGGCACAGTGACCGTGCCGCCTGCGCTTCTGTCGATGTCATCCAGCGTATCATCCAGATAATCCAAGGTATCCTGAATTTCTCTCAGATTGGGGCTATGCTTTTTCGCCTTCGCCAATGCTTCCTCTGCGGTCAGCTTCGGCAGCTGCAATGCCGCCTTTTCTTCCTCTGTCAGTTCCTTCACAGGTGTCACCTGCACACCCTGCTGCGCCGCGGAAAGAGCCTCAGCCGCAAACACGGGCACACACTGCGCCCCGCAGATGCTCACCGCAAGGGTCAGCGCCAGTGCGCCTTTTGCCTTATATAACATATTTTTCATTGCTCAACCTCCGTTTTTCGTTTTAAACTAAAACTAATTATACCATATAATCTGAAAAAATCCAGCAAAATCCTCAGATTTCGGAAGAAAGTTTTTCATAAGCGGCGGTTTCGCGCAATGCCTGATTAAACACCGCCCCCAGAAGCAGTGCCGTCAGCGAAAGATTCAGCCAGATGAGGAAGGCGATGATTGCCCCGATAGAGCCGTAAATCACGGAATAATTCCCCATGTGGTCTACATAATACGAGAAGAATACGGAATACAGCATCCAGAAGGATGTAGAAAGCAGCGCCCCAGGAAAAATATACCGCCACTTCGGCGGCTGACACGGCGAAAGATAATACACTGCCGAGGTCAGCAGAATCAGCGCAAAGCCCATGGAAAGGAAACGCGCCTTTGTCCAGAAGGAGATAAATTCCACCGTAATCGGCAGAAACTGCGCCACATAGTTCAAAACAGAGTCCCCGATGATCATCAGAAACAGCATCGCAGGAATCAGAAACAGAATGAATATTGCCAGCAGCAGCACCCGCAGCGTATGGTGCGTCGGCTTTTCGCCGCCATAGATATCCGAAACCTCCTCCGTCATATTTCTTACCGCCCGAAACGGAAACCACAGCGCAAACACCACACCAAAGGTGAAAATTGCCCCATTGGATGCCTCCGTCATGTGGGTAATCGTCCGGTTCAGCAGCGTGATTACATCCGCAGGCAAAAACGCCGCCGCCTCGCCCTCAAGCGAAATCATCGGCAGATGCAGCAACCCCAAAATGGAAATCAGCGCAACCAGAAAGGGGAAAATCGCAAACAGGAGATAATACGTCAGTGAAGCTGCTCGCTTGCTGACATCCTTCGTGATATAACCGCGGACGGTATTTTTCAAAACTTGCCTTGCTCTTTGCATACGGTTCAACCCTTCCTTGCCTGTGCCCGATAGGCAATTTTCAGCATCCATGACTCAGGTAAAAGCTTTTCTCCGACATAGGTCATTTTCATCAATGCCCCAGGCAGGACAACCACCTTGCCGCGGAGCATCCCTTCTATCCCTGCCTGCGCGACTCTTTTCGCAGAAACGCCGCCAATGGAGCGGCGTACCTTTGCGCGCGCATCAAAATTCGTTTCCACATGTCCGGGACAGAGAGCCGTCACTGTCACCCGACTGCCCTCCTGCCGCAGCTCCTCGGAAATGGCCTCGCTCAGCCGCAGCACATAGCCCTTTGTCGCATAATAGCCGGACATCAGCGGCCCTGCCAGAAAGCCCGCAGCGGATGCCACATTGAGGATACGCCCACTGCCACGCTTACGGAAATCTGCCAGAAACAGCTTTGTCAGAATCTGCACTGCGCGCACGTTCAAATCCAGCATATTCAGCTCCGTTTCCAGCGGAACGTCCCATGTTGCGCCATACGCGCCGAAGCCCGCGTTATTGATGAGGATATCAATTTCTTCCGCCTTCACCGCATCATACAGCCGATAGCAGTCCTCTGCTTTGGATAAATCCACCGCTATCGTCCGCACTGCCACAGGCAGACGCTTTGCGATGTGCCGCATTCTTTGCTCATCCCTGCTGGCAATGATTAAATCCACGCCCCGTGCAGCTAATATTTTCGCCATTTCGCGCCCGATACCGCTCGTTGCGCCCGTAATCAATGCTTTCACGGCAGTTCCTCCCTTTGTCATTTTCTTTATCTGTATCCATTATACAGATACCGCCTCTCTTTTTCAATTTTTTAAAGAAGAACAAGCAGAGAAATTTTTCTGCAAACAAAAAATCCCTGTGCCGCATTCATTCAGCAGAGGGATTTTCAATGCTTATTTTTTATTTTTTATTTTTCGTTTTTCAGTTCCTTTGTCACTGCGTCATATTCTTCCAGAACAGCCTGTTCGGGTGCCTGTGTTGCAAGGCTGACAATAATGATTGCCGCCAGAGCCAGCAGGAATGCGGGCAGCAGCTCATAAATGCCCCAGATACCGCCCATGGGACGAATCAGATATTTCCATACGAATACCATCACACCGCCGACAATCATGCCTGCCAGTGCGCCCTGCTTATTGGAGCGTCTCCAGAACAGTGCTGTCAGCACAACGGGGCCGAATGCCGCGCCGAAGCCTGCCCATGCGAAGGATACGATACCAAAAACGGAGCTGTTCGGGTCTCTCGCAATGAAGGCCGCAATCACGGAAATTGCCAGAACGGAAACTCTTGCCGCCTGCATTGCCGCCTTTTCGGAAATATTCACACGGAAGAAGCCGCCCAAAAGGTTATGGGAAATGCTGGAGGATGCCGCCAGAAGCTGAGAATCCGCCGTGGACATCGTTGCCGCCAGAATACCGGAAAGCACAATACCTGCAACGATTGCCGCAAGGCAGCCATGCTTGCTCAGCAGGTCGGAAATGCATACGATAATCGTTTCGGATGCACTGCCCTCCAGAAGGGGAACCGCGCCAACCTTTGTCATCGCATTCCCGATGATACCAATCAGAATGGCAACGCCCATCGCAATGACAACCCAGATAACCGCAATTCTTCTGGATAATTTCAGCTTATTATGATCCTCAATCGCCATGAAGCGCAGCAGAATATGGGGCATACCGAAATAGCCCAATGCCCACGCCAATGTGGAGCAGATGGTCAGGAAGCCGTAGGGAGATGCGGTCTTGCTGACGGGATCGTGTGTCATGGTCAGGCTCAGATAGCCTGTCATGCTTCTTGCGTTATCCATTACGGCATCAAAGCCGCCTGCAATATGAATCCCGAAGAATACGATAATCAGCAGCGCAATACTCATCACAATCCCCTGAATCAGGTCTGTGGTGCTTGCTGCAAGGAAGCCGCCCATCGCGGTATACAGCACAATAACAATCGCACTGATGACCATGGCAGGAATATAATTCACACCAAACAGGGTGCTGAACAGCTTGCCGCATGCAGCGAAGCCGCTTGCTGTATAGGGGATGAAGAAAATAATGATAACCACAGCCGCAATGCACATCAGAATATTCTTCTCATCATGATATCGACGGGAGAAGAAATCCGGAATTGTAATGGCATCCAGTCTGTGTGTATAAATACGGATTTTCTTTGCGACAACCAACCAGTTCAGATATGTACCGATGGCAAGCCCGATTGCCGTCCAGCCAACATCCGCCACACCGCTTAAATATGCCAGACCGGGCAGCCCCATCAATAAGTAGCTGCTCATATCCGATGCCTCTGCGGACATTGCCGTAACAAATGGGCCAAGCTTTCTGCCGCCCAGATAGAAATCGCCTACATTTTCATTTTTCTTGGAACAATAAATCCCAATGATAATCATGCCGCCCAGATAGACCAGAATTGTGAGCATGATTAAAACCTTTGCTGAAATCATGTTACTTTACCCTTCCTTCGTTTCTTGTTTTTTTCTGTTTCGTCTTGCTTTTGCGGCTATTCTATCATACTTTCCACCAGAACAAAATACAGAACAAAGTCCGAACAAAAAACAGAACGACAAAACAAAGAATAGCCAGAAAGACTGCAATTTCAATCTTTTCTGACTATACGATTTCCAGAACTTATTTCTATCCGAAAAAAAATCTTTTTTATTATTCGCCGTTTTTCGCTTTTTTCACACGAAAACTGTTCAAAAAAACAGGCATCATGCTTTTTGCGTATTGGCAAAGGGAATAATCCCCGTTGCTGATGCACCAGTCATAAATCAGCGCACGCTCACAGAGCGCATACGCCTTTACAATTTCGTTCACGGAAACATCCTCTCTGAGCTCGCCCTTCTTCTGTCCCTCCGTCACAATCTGCCGCAGCAGCTTGTAATAGATTCTGTTATGGTCGAGCAGGTGCTTTTCTCCCGTGGTAATCAGCTGAGAGGCATAAAGCCTTGCCGTCAAATCAAGGGAAATGCTGTCATCAATCATCAGAAACATCTCCCGATTCAGATACATCAGCTGCTCAAAGCTGTCCATTTCGGGGTCAAGCGTCGGAATCAGCTCCTGATATTTATCATCAAATAAATCGGAAAGGGAGCTTAAAAGGGCATCCTTGCCGCTGAAATAATGATAGAAGGAGCCCTTGGAGGTTCCCGATTCCTCTACGATTTCCTCCACCGTTGTATCATCATAGCCGTTTTCATAGAATAGCTTCCATGCTGCCGAAACGATACGGCTCTTGGTGTTTCTGGTATTCTTTTTTGCCAAGGCATCCGCCTCCTTTTATATCAAAGCCGAAACCCTGTTTCGACCCGGGGCTTCCCCCTTATACCTTCTTCCATTTCAGACTGATAAGATCATGCTCACGAATCGTCCGCACCAGCCGCTCCCGAAAATCCACCGCCAGAATATCCCTTTCATCGAGCATTTCCAGCCCAAGCATCTTGCATCGCTGATACGTCCCCGTGCCCTCCTGCTTTTCTCTGCTGAAGGTTACAATAATCCCCTTGGAGAACCAACCGCCCAACCGCTTTTTTGCAATCAGCAGCTCATTCAGCGCCGCAGTATCCGCATCCTTGAGCTTGCAGGAAATGAAAACAGGCAGGGAATCCTCCATCAGCATAACGTCAATTTCGTTTCCGCCGATTTTCAGCCCGTCATACACATTCCAGTCAATCATCGTTCCAAGCTTTACATCCTCAAACGCACCGCTGCTTGCCGCCGCCACATAGACATATAATTCCAGCCATACGCCGTAGTTGATGCAGTATTGCTTATCCTGCAAGGAGTTGAACCGTATCCAAATCCCATTCTTATCCAGACTCAGCTTCTTGAAAAAGCCGTTTTTCTCAAATTCCAGAAGAATTTCATCCTTCGGGGAAACAGGCTTTCCGCTTTTGGTATGGATATTTCTGCGGCTTTCCATCTGCAAATCATGCGAAAAGCCTCTCGCCACTACCGTCTGCAGCCAGCTGCAGGTTACCTTCCAATCCCGCAGATGACGGAACAAAAACCGTGCCATATTGTTGATGGCATCATAGCGTTCCGGTTTCGGCGGCTGATGGGATTCCCCCATAAAGCACGCGCCCTTGGCATCAATGAAGTTCTCCAGCGTCAGCGTTGCGATATCCGTCAGCTTTTCATCCGTTTCAATATCCGTAATGCAGCCCTTCACCAAATCCGTATGTACCATGCGAATTCCCATTTCAAGCCCTGCCTGATATGCGCCAATCATCATCAGCTCACTGCCGCCCGTCAGCTCCAGCGTGCAGTTTGCCGCCTCGTACCGCTCTGCCACACGGCAGACCGCCGCACACAGGGTTTTCACAGAGCTGATGTCTACAGGAATATCCTCCACAACGATATTGGGCATGTTTTTCTGAAAGCAGGTCACCAGAGAACGAAACGCATCCCTATCGTCCATTCCCTTATCATAGAGATACACCACCCTATCGGGCCGCAGGGTCAGCGGTGCAACGATATTTTTCAGCGTATCCTTATCATATAATTCAATCAAAACCTTCATACAGGACTCTCTCCTTTCGGCAATTTATTCCTCTATAATGGTTTCCTCCTCAAATTTCACTTCTTCCTGTGCTCTTTCTTTTTTGTTTCTGCCACTGAACACAGCACCGAAATTCAGCTTATTGACGACTCCGGGTGCCATATCCACCAGCTTGGAAAGCGCATCCTGATTCTTCACATTGATCAGCTGCACTCCGTCGGGGCGAATCATCAGAATCGCGGAGGGGGTAATTCTTGCGCCCATGCCGCCTGCCGCATTGGCACTTTCCTTTGCGCCGACCCCTGCGCCCACTGCCACATCAATCAGGGGCAGAAGCGTCATATCGCCAACTACAATAGCATCCCCCACAACCGTTTTTGTGGATACCAGATCATCTACTTTATGAAATAATACATCTACCGCCTCATTAAAATCCTTGCTCATGCTGTTTCTCCTTTCGCATCCGCCTTTTTCCCTCTGAAATATCTGATTTCCTTTCGGATTGCCCTTCTGACGGGCTTTGTCAGCCCAAAGGCAAGCACTGCCCAAAGCAGTCTGCCGAGTACAATTTTTCCTTTTACCCGTATTTCAATATCCTCCACGGTTGCTTTCGTGAAGTCTCCTTTTATCTGTATAGCATTACCGAATTTCGCAACCAGAATCCCTGCCAGACCGAGCAGATAGCCTGTTGTCGGCGGGTCTCCCGTCCCGATGGTTGCCTTGAGGAAGAAATTCCCCGGCAAAATCCCCTTTAGCAGCCGCTTCAACAGCTTCCCAAACGCTTTGAAAATCTGCTTTTTATCCTCAATGCTCCAAAGCTCCTTTAGAATCGGGGGGATTTTCCCCTTCTTCTCCGATTCCTCTGCTTTTTCCTGCTCCTCTCCCGTAAAGAAGGCATCGTCCTCGATTTCCTCCGGCTCAGGCGGCTTCTCCGCAATCTCCGAAAGCTTTACGCGCCGCATGGTTTTCGGCTGTTTTTCCGCCATTCTCTGCGGCTTCGCCTGCTTTTTCGGCTCCTGTTTCTTAGGTTCCTGCTTCGGCTGCTCTTTTTTAGGCTCCGGTTTTGGCTCTGCCGGTTCCGGTTCCTCTTTTGATTCTTTTTCCGCCGCATGTATTTCTATCGGCTCCGGCTCTTTCCTTTTCTTCTTCTTTTTCTTCTTTTTGGGCTTCTCCTCGCCGCCGACGGGTGTAAACCAAAGCACCCTCAGCTTGAGCCGACTGCCCCCCTCAGGTGTATAGCCGCCATCGGCACGGATTGCCCCAAAAAGCCATGACACACCAAAAGAACCGCTGACCGCCGCTCTTTTCTCTCCCTCCAGATGATACCTGATGGGCGAAAGCAGCACCACAAGCACCATAAGCAGAAGGAGAAGCAGCAGCACCAGCAGCAAAATGCCGATTCCCTTTAAAATTCCGAATAAAATCAACTTTATCATAGCAATCCTTTTTATTTCAGCCTTCTTTATTTCAGCCTTCGCCGCAGTGCGCCTGCCATCAGCCAGAACAGAAGGCTGACCGCCAGAAACATTCCTGCAATCCGCAAGGCAGTATCCCGAAAAAACCCTTCGGGCACAATGTTGATTAACAAATCCGTTTTCGGATTCAAATACCAGTCCATGTTATCGAAAAAAATCAGATGGAAATAGGTGAAGTATTTTGTGAAATCCATCGAAATCAAAGCTCCAAGCCCTAGCATGGTGCAAAGCACTCCCGCAATGCCCCACTGCAGCATCCTAAGAAGTACCGCCTGTCTTTTTTTCAAACAAAGAAACGCCGTCGCCAAAACGCCGACAAATACCGCCCCTCTGCGCAGTGCCAGCCCCTGCAAAAACAGCTCCCGTACATCCTGCATGTGGCGTTTTTCCTTGGCATTGAAAAATTCCCTCTGCACGCCGCCGATGACGGCTTCCACATTCAGATTTTCCCTGTCGCCCTTCAGATAGTCCATCATTTCATCCGTCACAGAAAGCAAATCAGACAGCCTCATATCCACGCGCTCTGTGACCGCATATTTCTGATATTCCTTCGCAAAGTAGCCATCCACCCGATACAGCAGTGTTTCCGTTACGGTAATCAGCACTGCAAACAGCAGGCAGAAGGCAACCAGAAGCCCCAGAATATGATAAAAAATCTTCGTAAGCATTTTTTATAACATCAGCTCCCTTGGATTGGCAGGATTTCGCCCCTCCTCCTGCGCTTTTTCCGCCATAAAAAGAAGTAAATCCACTGTCTCCTCTCTGCCCATGGCAATGCCTGCAATTTTCGCAGGGCGGTTTTTATTTCGCGTATGAAACAGCTCATGGGAGGAAAGCAGCTCCAATCTGTTTTTGTCCTCAAAATAGACGATGCAGTACAGCCGCAGGACAGGAACCTCGCGGCGCAGACTGTAAACAATGGTTTCCAAATCCGACACATTGCCGCCGACAAATAAATTTTCAATCAATTCCATAGTCCCACAGCCCCTTTCGTCCGTTTTGAAAAACACCTATAGCTTCGTTTAGTATATCATAAATTTCAAAACGGGAACAGGCATTTTCTTTCTTTTCAAAAAAAGAACTGCCTTACGGCAGTCCTCCTTACATTTTGGCTAATACTGCTTCCAGCTCCTCCAGTCGGTCTATGGGATACATCCGCAGAAGCTCCTTATACTGCGCTGCGCTCAGCCCCGGCGTTTCCGTATAAATCGCAATCTTGCCTGCCACATCCGTCTGTGCAAATTTCAGCTTGAGTTTCATAAAATCATCTCTTTGCATGTGTATCCTCTCCTTTTTTCTTCTTGAAAATTTCACTGAGCCCCATCAGCAGCAGAAAGCCCCCGAACAGCTTTTTCAGTATCTCCGATTCCAGCGAAACCGCCAGAAATGCCCCTGCCGCCGCCCCTGCCAGACCCAGAAGTGCAAGCGGCTTTGCGGTTTTCAGATCAAGCGTTCCGTTTTTACGGTGCGTAATGAGCGCCACAACTGCCGTTGGGATAAAATAAATCAGATTCACGCCCTGTGCCTGCTGTTGGTTCACCTCTGTCAGAAAAAGCAGTGCCGGAATCAAAATGGTGCCGCCGCCAATTCCCATACCGCTGATGATGCCCGAAAAAAATCCAATCGCCGCAACGCCCCACATCATAAGATTAACCTCACTGCCGCCGCAAGCATGAATGCCCCAAAAATGCGGTGCAGCCACACCCCGCTGACACGCTGCAGCAACTTCGCTCCGACAAAGCCGCCGACCAGTCCCCCTGCCGATGCCCAGAACGCAATCCGCCAGACTGCGCCCAAATCCGCTTTCCAGAGATAAACCCCCAGAGAGAGCAGGGATAAGGGCAGAATCACCGCAATGGCGGTCGCATGCGCCTTATGCTCCTCCTCCCCTAAAAACCGCTCCATCGCAGGCACCACGATTGTGCCGCCGCCACTGCCGAATAAGCCATTTGCAAAGCCTGTCACAAGACCGATTGCCGTCCGTTTGCATTTTTTTGTCAAAACCGCCACCCCCTTTCGTCCTTAGTATGGAAAATCATCCTTTTTTTATGTATGTCTTTTCCGTTTCCCATTTCCAAAAAGAAAAAAGCGTAAACGGAGATTCTCCGCCACGCTCTCTTTCTTAATCGACCACTCTGTTGGTGTTGTTTTCTGTTTTGCTGCCGGCCTTGCTGTCCTTATCCTTTGTTTTTCTGTCCTGCCCCGTCAGGTCATCCCAGGTGTCCTCCAAATCCTGCCCAAGAGTAGTGCCGGCGCTGTCATTTCGTGTGCCGTAGGTGGTGTAGTTTCCGCCATTATAGCCGTCCATGCTCCTGCCGCTGTTGATGCCGTAGCCGTCCCAGTAGGCTGCGCCGCCGTTTGCATATCTTCCGTTGTTATAGTCATCCATCGTGCCGCCCAAATTCGCTCCTGCGTTGCCGCAGCCGCCGAGCAGCAGCATCACTGCCGCCAATGCGGAAAAAAGTCCTGCCCTTCTGCCAAACATAAAATCCCTCCCAGATATTTTTGATATTTTTATTGCAATACGTTTTGATTGCCTTGTTATTGTTTCCGTTCCCTGCGCGAAAAACCCCGTCTTTTTCTGGCAGAGCCTGCAAATTTTAACAAAAAAACGTGCCTGCTCATATCATGCCTTGCGGAAGAAAATATCTGCTTCGCAGTTGCTTTCTTCCCCTGCAAACATGGTATAATAATAAAAATATTGTTTGAAATTTGATTTGAAAAAGGAGTGATCCTCTATGGCAAACAGAAAAAGTGGTATCCTCCTGCACCCGTCCTCCCTGCCGTCCGCATTCGGCGTGGGTGATTTCGGGCAGGCGGCATATACCTTTCTTGATAGGCTCGCAGAAGCCAAGCAGACCCTCTGGCAGATTCTGCCTCTCGTCCCCACCGATGCAGGCGGCTCACCCTATTCCAGCGCCTCCGCCTTTGCCGGCAATCCCCTGCTCATCAGCCCGGAGCTGCTTCTGGAAGAAGGTCTCTTGAGCGAAGCGGATTTGCAGAACGCTTCCGTTCCCCCTGCCGCAAGGGTTGATTACGAAAAAGCGGCAGCGGTCAAGCTGCCCCTGCTCGAAAAAGCCTTTCAAGCCTTTCAGCAAAAGGAAGCCCCTGCGGATTATGCCGCCTTTCAGGCTGAGAATGCCTACTGGCTTGCAGATTACGCCCTCTATACCGCACTGAAGCAGCATTTTCTTTCCGTCCGCGCCACAGAAGAAGCCGCTGAGGGCTTCGACCTGTTCTGCGAGGAATGTGCAGGGCTTTCCCTTTCCGAGGAAAAGCTGCATGAATATTATGACAATGTTTCCTGGGTCTCCTTCCCACGCGGATTGAAAAGGCGAAACGCTCTTTCTCTGAAAAAATGGAGAAGGCAGCTTGCACCTGCCATCGAAAAGGAAATTTTCCTGCAATATATCTTCCAAAAGCAGTGGCAGGCAGTGAAGGCCTACGCCAACGAAAAAGGCATTTCCGTCATCGGGGACGCGCCCATTTTCGTCTCCTATGACAGCGCAGATGTCTGGGCGCATCAGAAGCTCTTTCGTCTGGACAGCAAGGGCTTCCCGACCTGTGTCACCGGCGTGCCGCCCGATTATTTCAGTGAGACGGGACAGCTTTGGGGCAATCCGCACTATGCTTGGCGGGAGCACGAAAAAACAGGCTTTGCGTGGTGGCTTTCCCGTATCCAAAAGAATTTGCAGGATGTCGATATCCTTCGCATTGACCATTTCCGCGGCTTTTCCGCCTGCTGGGAGGTCGCATTTGGGGCAGAGGATGCACGCGGCGGCAAATGGGCTTCTGCCCCCGGCGAAGCATTTTTTACCCTGCTGAAAGAAAAGCTCGGCTCTCCTCTCCCCCTCATCGCGGAGGATTTGGGCATCATTACAGATGAGGTTGCCGCCTTGCGCGACTTTGCAGGACTCCCCGGCATGCGGATTTTGCAGTTTGCCTTCGGGCAGGAAAAAAACAACCCCTATCTGCCCCATTGCTACGATAAAAATACCATTGTCTATACCGGCACGCATGATAATGACACCACAAACGGCTGGTATCAAGCGGCAACAGAGCAGGAAAAGGATCACTACCGCCGCTATCTGAACGTGGACGGCTCCAATGCGGCATGGGATTTTATCCGCCTTGCACTTTCCTCTCCTGCGGATACTGCCATTTTGCCCCTACAGGATGTGCTTTCCCTCGGCACAGAGCACCGCATGAATATTCCCGGCACACCAAGAGGCAATTGGGGCTTCACCTTCTCCTTCGATTGGTGGCAGGAGGGCTTTTCCGAAGGGCTGCGCTATCTTTCCGCCCTTTTCGGCAGAAATGAGCAGGCAGAAAAAGCAGCGGAGGAAACCGACGAATTTCTCCGTTAAGTTGCTTTTCCCCTTCCTTTGTGCTACAGTAATAAGATGTAAAAATATGTGCAAAAACCTTTTCTGAAAGGGAGGAAAAATATATGTGTGGCTTTTGCGGCTTTACCGGGCAGATTGCTTCGCCCGAGGAAATTCTGGAATCAATGAAAAATAAAATCATCCACAGAGGGCCTGACAGTGACGGTTCCCATCTGGATGACGGCATTGCCATGGGCTTTCGCCGTCTCAGCTTTGTGGATCTGGAGGGTGGCAGTCAGCCCATTTATAACGAAACAAGAGATATGGTTATCACCTTCAACGGCGAGATTTATAACCATAGAGAATTAAGAGAGGAACTCGAAGCCAAGGGGCACGTCATGGGCAGCCGCGCCGATACCGAGGTGCTGATTCACGGCTACGAGGAATGGGGCGAGGAACTTCTGCAAAAGCTGCGCGGGATGTTTGCCTTCGTTATCTGGGACAAGAAAAATAAATCCATCTTCGGCGCAAGAGACTTTTTCGGCATCAAGCCCTTTTATTACACCATTGCCAACGGCAACCTGATTTACGGCTCCGAAATCAAGGCAATTCTGGCGCACCCCGATGTCAAAAAAGAGGTCAATCCCATTGCACTGGAAAATTATCTGACCTTCCAGTACAGCGTTCTGGAGGAAACCTTCTTCAAAGGCATTTTCAAGCTGATGCCTGCGCATTGCTTCACCTTCAAGGACGGCAAAATGGATATCAAACGCTATTGGGAGCCTGTGTTTGAGGCAGACCACAGCAAATCTCTGGAGGAATATGTGGATGAAATCGATGCAGCTATGCAGGATTCCATCAAGGCGCATAAGGTTGCGGATGTTGAGGTCGGCTCCTTCCTTTCCAGCGGCGTGGACAGCTCCTATGTTGCTGCCTGCTTCCATGGAGACAAAACCTTTACCGTCGGCTTTGATTACGAAAAATATAACGAAATCGACTATGCGAAGGCATTGTCCGAAAAAATCAAAATTGATAACTACAGCAAGCTGATTTCCAAAAAGGAATACTGGGATTCCATCCCCACCGTGCAGTATCACATGGACGAGCCTTTGGCGGATGCCTCTGCCATTGCACTTTATTTCGTCACAAAAACCGCATCGGAGCAGGTAAAGACCTGCATGAGCGGCGAGGGCGCAGATGAGCTGTTCGGCGGCTATAATATCTACCGCGAACCGCATGACCTGCTTCCCCTGACACGCCTGCCCCGTCCCATCCGTAAGGGTCTGGGTGCCATGGCGCAGAAGCTGCCGAAAATGAAGGGCAAAAACTACCTCATCCGCGGCAGTAAGGACTTGCAGGAACGCTTTATCGGCAACGCCTTCATGCTCAATGAGGCAGAACGCGAGCGCATCCTCAAGCACCCTACGGGCAAATACCCCCATACTGCGCTGACAAAGCCCTTCTACGATAAGGCGAAGGACCTGGATGATGTCACCAAAATGCAGTATATCGACATTCATTTCTGGCTGATTGGGGATATTCTCTTAAAAGCCGATAAAATGAGCATGGCGAACTCCCTTGAGGTGCGTGTGCCTTTTCTGGACAGAGTTGTGTTCGATGTAGCGCGTAAGGTTCCGACAGAATACAAGGTCAATAAGGAAAATACGAAATTTGCCATGCGGCAGGCGGCACACCGCTATCTGCCCGATATGGTCGCAGAAAAGAAAAAGCTTGGGTTCCCCGTTCCCATCCGCATCTGGCTGAGAGAGGAAAATTACTATAACATGGTAAAGGAAGCCTTCCATAGCCCTGCGGCAGAGGAATTCTTCAAGGTGGACGAAATCATGAAATATCTGGACGAGCATAAGGCAGGGAAGGCGGATAACAGCCGCAAAATCTGGACAATCTATATGTTCCTCGTTTGGCATAAGCAATTTTTTGGTTAAGGCAAAAACAAAAAAGACCGATTTCTCAATGAGATTTCGGTCTTTCTTTTTATGCCTGTTTTCTTCTAAATATTTCCTTCCAGTTCAGCACCGAAAGCAGCACCGCGCCAAACACAATCAATCCCCCAATCAGCACGCGCGTGGTAAAGGGATCGCCATACAGCACCACGCCGCAGAAATACCCAATCACCGATTCCATGGAAAGCAGCACCGCCGAATGGGTATCGGAGGTATATCTCTGCGCAATATTCTGTAGGGTATACGCCCCAACCGTATTCACAATCATCAGATATGCCATCGCACCCACACCGACAAGCGGATACGCCTGCGGCATTTCCCCCAGAATCAGCATTGTGATAAGGGAAAATCCTCCTGCTGTCAGATATTGATAAAAGGACATTGCCAGAGGGCTCACCTTCTTCGCACAAATCCCCGTTGCCACAATCAGAAACGAATACACCAGTGCAAACAGCAGCGAAAGTGCATCCCCCAATTCCACACGCAGAGAACCGCTCAGAGAAATCAGCCCAATTCCGAAAAGCGCCATTGCCCCTGCGGCAAAAGCCTTATTCTGTGGACGCTTGCGCAGCACAAGCCACGAAATAAACGGCACAATTATCACATACGTTGTCACCAGAAATGCCTGCTTTGAGGGCGTTGTGTAGCGCAGCGCAATAATCTGCAGCGGCTGTGCCAGAAAGAGCAATCCGCCCAGAATCATTCCTGCCTTGATATCCTCTTTCGTACTGCTCTTTACTGCGCGGCGAAACAGAAGTCCCATCCAGACCGCCGCTCCCAGAAACCGCACCGTCATAATCCAAAAGGTCGGGAACGCCTTTGCCGCCATATCCCCTGCGACAAAGCCCATCCCCCAGAAGGTCGCCGCCAGCAAAAGCGCAAAATCCGCCAGCAGCATTTTTTTCTTCTCGTCCATCTCTTTGCCTCTTTCTAATAGGAAAAAAGGTGTAACCCTATCATTGGGATTACACCTTAGCTTCTTCATACTGCCTTCTTCGCCTGCGGCGAAGGCACAGTGTTATTTTTTAGAACTTCAAATCATCCATATCCGCGGAACCAATCGGCACTGTTGCGCCGCAGCCGGGACAAGGGATTTCCGTCTGCATCTCCATGGTCTGTTCATCTACATCGAGCTCCTGTCCACATGAAGGGCAGTTAAAGGAATAGAAGAAAATGGGCTCATCTGTTTCGTCCAAATCCTCATCCTCCATCACGAGGTCCTCATCATCCATGAAGGTTTCCAGCATGAAAGCCATGTCATCCAGAACATCCAGAATCCCATGGAAAATCTTTCCTTCCTTGCTCTCGGCAGGAAAATCACTTCCATCACAAAGACCTCTCAGATAGGTAATCTTCTTTTCAAAATATTCCATTTGTCATAGCCTCCAAATCAAATGCAAGTGTCTGTTCAGAATTATTCTTTGGATCTGCCCAGATATTCGCCTGTTCTTGTATCAATCTGAACCTTTTCACCGGATTCGATGAACAGCGGAACCTGAATAACTAGACCTGTTTCAACAGTAGCAGGCTTCAGCGCGCCCTGTGCTGTGTTGCCTGCGAAACCGGGCTCTGTATCTGTGATAACCAGATCTACGAACTGAGGTGCTTCTACCAGGAAGGGAGCGCCTTTGTAGAACTTGATGGTTGCTTCATCATTTTCTCTCAGATATTTCAGTGCTTCTTCTACCTGATCATGGTGCAGAGGAATCTGGTCGAAGGTATCGTTGTCCATGAAGTAGTACAGCTCACCGTCATTATACAGATACTGCATCTTCTTTGTTTCGATGTGTGCCTTGGGGAATTTATCGTTGGGGTTGAACGCTTCTTCTCTTGTAGCACCTGTCAGAATATTTTTGTATTTTGTTCTTACGAAGGGAGAGCCTTTCCCGGGCTTAACGTGCTGGAAGTCCAGAATTACATGGGGCTCACCGTTCATTTCAAAAGTAATGCCTTTTCTAAATTCACCTGCAGAAATCATGATATTTCCTCCTCAAATTATCTATCATTTTTATAAATCCAAAATCGATGTTTATTCTATCGTTCCAAAAATAAACATATCCTTCTATATTCTAATAGATGAAGCTGCATTTTTCAATAAAAAATTAAAAAAACAATGCTTATTTCCCGTATTTCTTGAAATAAACCTTCATCACCTGACGCTCTGCACCGCGTTTTACCTTTGTAATGAGCTGATCCCGATTGCAGATGGGCGCAGTCATGATGCAGAGCAGTCCGCCCCGATGTCCACACCACATGTCCGTAAAGACCTGATCGCCGACCATGGCAGTGGTTTTGGGTGTTGTCCCCATGATTTCCATTGCCCGATTCAGCTTCTTGATGCCGGGCTTGCCTCCCTTATGGATTGCCAGCGCACCAAGCCTGCGGTTAAACAGCTGCACACGCTCCTTGGTATTATTGGACAAAATGCAGAGCTTAAATCCCTCTTTTCGCAAAAAAGCAAACAGCTCCACAATTTCCTCATCCGGTTCTGCTACATCGAAGGGCGCAACAGTGTTGTCAATATCGAACACCAGACCGCGGATGCCCAGCTTTTTCAGATCCTCCAAGGGCAGCTCAAATACAGATTTCACATAAATATCCGGAAAAAAACGTTCCAGTAGTGCCATAGATTACTCTCCTTCTCTGCCTGCTTTCCAGTAGGCGTTTTCATCAATATCCCCCAAACGCTCGCCGCTGAGATAGCGAATCATCACATCATCCACCTCGCCAAGCACCCCATAGGTCAGCTCAATTCGCTTTGCCCGCAGGATATTGCGGGCGGAGGAACGGATGTTGCCACAGATAACGGCGTTGATATCCTGCTCTGTCAGAAAATCCGCAATGGCGGTTTTCCCAAGTGGAACAACCTCCTTTTTCTTCACCAGCTCGATTTCTATTTCATAAATCGTAAATTCCGCCGCACGGCTGTACTGCGGATCGATTCTGTTGTTTTTTGTGGGAATTGCAACACGCATCAAAAATCCCCCTTTCTTGCCATATTTTATTATTTTATCTTTTTTCGCCTATGTTTGTCAATTTCTTTGCGTATTTTCGTAAAACATTGTACAATACTATGGAAGAAAGCCGTTTTTACGGTACGAAAGGAGCTTGTTCAAATGGATGAAAGAATCAAAACATTAGCATATAACCTCGTGCATTTTTCCTGCAAACTGGAAAAGGGCGAAAAGGTCTGGATTTCCTGCAACGGCGTGCATCCGCTGCCGCTGGTAAAGCAGATTATCAAGGAGACCTACAGGGTGGGTGCGATTCCCTTTGTAAAAATGATGACAAACTCTCTGGAACGGGAGCTGCTTCTGGGCGCAACAGAGGAACAGCAGAAAATCATGGCAGAGGTGGACTGCCGCCTGATGGAGCAGATGGATGCCTTCATCGGCGTGCGCGGTGAGGACAACCTGACAGAGCAGTATGACGTGCCTACAGAAAAAATCGATATCCAGAACCGTTTGTATGATGACCCTGTGCATCATCAGATTCGTGTGCCACATACAAAATGGGTGGTGCTGCGCTACCCCACAAACGCCATGGCGCAGTCCGCCAAGACCTCCTTGGAGGATTTCGAGGATTTCTATTTTAATGTATGCAATCTGGATTACGGCAAAATGGGCGATGCCATGGAGCATCTGGTGGAATTGATGAACAAAACAGACCGCGTGCGTCTGGTGGCGAAGGACACCGACCTTTCCTTCTCCATCAAGGATATTCCTGCCATCAAGTGTGCCGGCGGCTGCAATATCCCCGATGGCGAGGTTTATACCGCACCAGTGCGTGATTCCATCAACGGTGTGATTACCTATAATACCCCCTCCGAATACAACGGCTTTACGTTTGAAAATGTACGCCTGACCTTCAAGGACGGGAAAATCGTGGACTGCGACGGGAATGACAAGGAGCGTCTGGAAAAGGTATTCAACACGGACGAGGGCGCAAGATATGTGGGCGAATTTGCCATTGGCGTAAACCCCTATATCACAAAGCCCATGAACAACATTCTTTTTGACGAAAAAATTGCAGGCTCTATCCATTTTACGCCCGGCAACTGCTACGAGGATGCACCCAACGGCAATAAATCCGCAATCCATTGGGATCTGGTGCTGATTATGACACCCGAATACGGCGGCGGCGAAATCTGGTTTGATGATGTGCTGATTCGCAAGGACGGCAGATTCGTTCTGCCTGAGCTGGAATGCCTGAACCCCGAAAATCTGAAATAAGACAAATGAAAAAAAGGATACCCGAAACACCATGCTTCAGGTATCCTTTTTTTAATCTTTGATTTTAAATCTGACTTTTATTTTAAAATCCTTATAATAATTCTCAATATCATAAAATACTCCCATGATTTTATCAAGAAAATATTCTCTTATATCTTTTGGCAGCTGATATACCCCTCGAATGATAATAGCAGTTGTCGTTTCCGGCTTCCAGGAACCGATATAATCACACCCCATATCCCAGAGTGCATCCAGATTTTCTCCATAAAAGCCGGGAAAATGAAATGTATCTCTAATCCTCCAATGTACTTCCGTAATATATTTACAGCCTGTAAAATCCAAAACAATCTGCCTTTCTTCCATTTTATTCCTCTCACTCGACTTTTATTTTCTGCTCCGATTGCTTTTCATGTTTTCCAGTTTACACTTTTCATACGATAAAAACAATCCTCTCCTTTCAAAAAGAAGCACACAGGAAACAAAGCGTTTCAGCTTTTTCCGTAGAAAAGGAAATTTTTAAATTCCTTCTCACTGTATCCATTGACAGAAAAGAGGGAAATATAGTAGAATGAAATTTATTAGAACAAGAGCAATGAAAAGGAGAGTAGGCGGCAACGCTATGCCACAGAGAGCCTCGACAAGCTGAAAAGAGGCGCAGGAGCAACCGCTGAAGATGGCCTTGGAGCTTCGCACCGAATATCCCCCGGATCATAAGGCTGCGACGGGTGCGCCCGTTATTGCGCAGGAGTCCTCGGACTTCATGAGGTTTTTTCCGCGAGGGGAAAACGAAGTAAGGTGGTAACACGGCAAAACGCCCGTCCTTTCAAAAGAAGGACGGGTTTTTTATTGGCAAAAAGCCTTACGGATGGTTTGGTTTTTACTTATTATAATGAAAACAATAAAAAGGAGAGATACTTGTGGCTAAAGAAAAATTTTATATCACCACTCCCATTTACTACCCCAGTGATAAGCTGCACATCGGTCATTCCTACTGCACAGTAGCGACAGACACCATGGCACGCTACAAAAGACTGCGTGGGTATGACGTAATGTTCCTGACAGGGACGGACGAGCACGGGCAGAAAATCGAAAGAATCGCAACCGCACAGAACATGACCCCCAAGCAGTACACCGATAAGGTGGTTGCGGGCATTAAGGAGCTGTGGAAGCTGATGGAAATTTCCTATGACAGATTCATCCGCACCACAGATGATTACCATGTGAAAGCCGTACAGAAAATTTTTAAGCAGCTGTATGATCAGGGAGATATCTACAAATCCGCTTATGAAGGCTGGTACTGTACCCCCTGCGAATCCTTCTTCACAGAAACACAGCTGAAGGACGGCAAATGCCCCGACTGCGGACGTGACGTAGAACTTCTGAAGGAAGAAAGCTATTTCTTCCGTCTTTCCAAATACGGCGACAGAATCATCAAATATTATGAAGAAAATCCCGAATTCCTGCAGCCCAACACACGCCAGAATGAAATGATTGCAAACTTCCTGAAGCCCGGTCTGGAGGACTTAGCGGTTTCCCGTACCTCCTTTAAATGGGGCGTACCTGTAGACTTTGACCCCAAGCATATTGTATATGTTTGGGTTGATGCACTTTCCAACTATATTACCGCTCTTGGCTACGGCAGCGACAACGATGCGGACTACAAAAAATACTGGCCTGCGGATGTGCATGTTGTCGGCAAGGAAATCGTGCGTTTCCATGCAATTATCTGGCCTGCCATGCTGATGGCACTGAATATTCCTCTGCCTAAGAAGGTATTCGGTCACGGCTGGCTGGTTATCAACGGCGGCAAAATGTCCAAATCCGTCGGGAACGTGGTTGACCCCGTTGTTCTGGTGGAAAAATACGGCGTGGATGCCATCCGTTACTTCCTGCTGAGAGAAATCGCTTTCGGGCAGGACGGCAACTTCACAAACGAAGCACTGATTCAGCGCATCAATTCCGATTTGGCAAACGATCTGGGCAACCTTGTTTCCAGAACCGTTGGCATGATTGAAAAATACTTCGGCGGCAAGCTGCCCGCAGACAGAACCGAAACTGCTTTTGATGCAGACCTCAAGGCAATGGCTGCGGCAACCGTTCCCAAGGTAGAGGAAAAGATGGACAACATGCTTTTCTCCGATGCTTTAATTGAAATCTGGAACCTGATTCGCCGCACCAATAAATATATCGACGAAACACAGCCTTGGGTACTGTGCAAGGATGAAGCAAAGAAGGCAGAGCTTGCAAATGCTCTCTACAATGTTGCGGAAAGCATCCGTATCATCTCCATTTTGATTCAGCCCTTCATGCCCCTGACCCCTGCAAAAATCTGGGCACAGCTGAACATTACAGAGGGTGTGCTGACCGATTGGGAAAGCACAAAGACATGGGGTCTGCTGCCCGCGGAGCTGACTGTTACAAAGGGCGAAACCCTTTTCCCTCGTATTGATATGAAGAAGGAGCTGGAATCTCTGGAGGCTGCCATCAAGGCGGCACAGGCTACCTCCCTTGCAAATCAGGCAAAGAAGGAGGAGTCCAAGAAAGAGGCTCCCGAGGAGGAATATCCTGCCGAAATCACGATTGACGATTTCTGCAAGGTACAGCTGAAGGTCGGTGAGGTCATCGAAAGCAAGGAAGTACCCAAATCCAAAAAGCTGCTGCGCAACGTGGTAAAATTCGGCGAGGAGGAAAGAGTCATCTTCTCCGGCATTAAGGACACCTATGCCCCCGGTGAGCTGGTTGGCAAGCGCGTTGTGGTTGCCTACAACCTCAAGCCCAGAAAAATGATGGGCGAAATGAGCTATGGCATGATTCTGTGTGCGGAAGACAAGGACGGCAAGCTGTCTATCCTCACCACAGATGATAAGGACTTTGAAAGCGGCAGCAGCATCAGCTAATTATGAATTATTTTGATTCTCACGCACATTATGACGACAAGAGATTCAAGCAAGACAGAGAGGAGCTCCTGCGGGAGCTTCTTCCTTCTTGCGGGGTAAGCAATGTCATCAATGTCGGCTGTGATGTGAAAAGCTCCGAAATGAGCATCCATCTGGCTGAAAAATATGACTACATCTACGCTGCCGTCGGCGTACACCCCCATGAGCTCTATGACATGTCCTCGCAGACGATTGCGAAGCTGAAAAAACTGAGCGAGCATAAAAAGGTCGTTGCCATCGGGGAAATCGGTCTGGATTATTATTACGATACCCACCCGAAGGAATTACAGCGCTTCTGGTTCCGTCAGCAGCTCAGACTGGCGGAGGAAACCAATCTGCCTGTTATCATTCATTCCAGAGATGCGTCACAGGAAACCTTTGATATCATCAAGGCATCCTCTGTGCGCCGCGGCTCTATCCACTGCTATTCCGGCTCTGCCCAGATGGCACAAGATTATGTGAAGATGGGCTTTTCCATCGGCGTTGGCGGCGTGGTGACGTTCTCCAATGCAAAAAAGCTGGTGGAAACCGTTGCGGCAATCCCTATGGAAAGCATCCTCATTGAAACGGATTGTCCGTACCTCGCACCCAATCCGAACCGCGGCAAAAGAAACGACTCCACAAACCTGAAATATGTAGTCGAAAAAATTGCGGAAATCAAAAATCTGCCCCCCGAAACGGTTGCAGAAATTTCCGAAAAAAACGCGAAATCTTTATTTTTTAAATAATTTTTCAAAAAAAAATTTCGACAGAATCCTTAAAAATCCGAAACTCTCGAAAACCTTGTAAAATCAAGGTTTCCGAGAGTTTTTCTTTGCAAAATGATTGCAGATTTTCGCTATTTCTTTTAATAATAATTGCAATATTTTTTAAAAAAGGTTGCGTAATTGTTACAAATGTGTTAATATATGCAACGTAGAAAGAATAAGATATATCAGAAGAACGATATGTCTTTTATTTTTTGCAGTCAATCAAAAAGCGTAAACATTATGCGGAAGTGACGACTCCCCGTGTAAATAGACTGCGACTGTCCCCCATTCACGGACAGGTCAAGGCATAATCTAATGTCTATCATCGAATAACTACAGGAAACGAAATCCCCTGCCATCCCACAAAAACGGCAGTACGGCTCGTTCAAGGAGGTAAAAATGAAAACACATCTTAGAGTATTTGCTATCGTAGTATTTATATTGGTAATCGGCTGCGGAACAGCATCTGCTTACAGCAAATCCGAATCTATGCAATCTGTAGTCATCAATATGGATGGCGCACCCCGAATGGTTTCCACCGATAAGGAAACCGTAGGTGAGCTGCTGGAGGATCTGGCGGACACCATTGACACCGAATTCTATCTGGAGGACGCAAAGGAAAGCGACCCCATCGAAGCAATGATGACACTTTCTCTGACATCCGTCACAGAAAAAACAGTCGCAACCACAGAAGCGATTGCTTACAAAACAGTAGAACGCACAAACAGCTCCCTGAAAGCCGGCGAAAGCCGCGTGGTGCAGGAGGGCAAGGAAGGCGTTGCATCTGTCATCAAAAAAGAAATCTACCACGGCAGCGAGCTGGTGGATACACAGTTTGTTGAGAAAAAGGTAGTCACAGCAGCACAGGATAAAATCGTTGAGGTTGGCCCCAAGAATGTCGTAAACGGCATGAGCTACTCCAAAGCCATCAGTGCAAAGGTAACTGCTTATACCCCCTATGACGCAGGCTGCACAGGCATCACAGCTACCGGCACAAAGGCAGGCTACGGCACTGTTGCTGTTGACCCTCGTGTGATTCCCCTTGGCTCCAAGGTTTATATCCCCGGCTACGGCACAGCGATTGCCGCAGATACCGGCGGTGCAATTAAGGGCAACCGTGTAGACGTTTGCTACGGCTCCAAATCCGAGGCTTACGGATGGGGTGTCAGAAATGCAACCGTTTATGTTCTGAAATAAAAGAGAGCGCAAAGAGTAAATCCAACCGGATTTACTCTTTTTTATTTGCCCGTATATTTTTCAAAATAAAAAGAGAATTTTTTATCAAATAGAGTCTTGTCTTTTTTCAAAAGGAATACTATAATACATCCGTACCCTCCCCCAGGGGGTGGGGGTACTTAAGAGAGAGGAGAGAGACACATGCAGGCAGATAAAAAAAAGGTAGGCACGCTGCTGAAAACCGCCAGAGGGCAGATTGACGGCATCCTCAACATGATCGAGGAGGATCGCTACTGCATTGATATTTCCCATCAGCTGATGGCAACCATGGCGATTCTCAATAAAGCCAATAAGGAAGTGCTTTCCGCACATCTGAAAACCTGCGTCCGCAATGCCGAAACGGCTGCGGAACGGGATGAAAAAATCGATGAGTTAATTGAAATTATGGGTAAAGTAATCAAATAAGAATTTTTTATATTCAAAAGAAAAAGGAGGTGCTCCCCTTTGAAACAAAAATTTGACGTAACCGGGATGACCTGCTCCGCCTGCTCTGCTCATGTGGAAAAAGCAGTCAGCAAGCTGGAGGGGATTCAGACTGTAAACGTAAATCTGCTGCAGAACAGCATGGTCGTGGAATATGACGATACCGCCCTCTCAACAGATGACATTATCAATGCCGTAAAAAGCGGCGGCTATGGTGCAAGCGTGCAGGGCGCAACCAACAGCGCCACACAGGAGCCGCCCAAAAACGTAGCATTAGAGGAAATGAAGGTTATGAAGAAGCGTCTGGTTTCTTCCTTCTGCTTTCTGATTCCTCTGTTCTATGTTTCCATGGGGCACATGGTCGGTGCGCCCCTGCCCTCGATTCTTCTGGGGCATGAAAATATGATGATTTTTGCATTGACACAGCTTTTGCTGGCAACGCCCGTTTTAATCATCAATAAGAAATTTTTCGTTGTCGGCTTCCAGGCGCTTTGGAACAGAGCTCCCAACATGGACTCTCTGGTAGCGCTCGGCTCTGCCGCATCCTATATCTACAGCATCTTTGCGATTTACGCCATGGCGTATTATATGGGGCATGGCGACCTTATGACGGCGCATCATTACGCCATGGAGCTATATCTGGAGGGCGCGGCAATGATTCTGACGCTGATTACTGTCGGGAAATACATGGAGACACGCTCCAAGGGCAAAACCTCCGAAGCAATCAGCAAGCTGATGGATCTGGCACCCAAGATGGCAACCGTCATGAAGGATGGCAAGGAAGTTGAAATTCCCGTGGAGCAGGTTGCCGTTGGGGATATCATCGTGGTGCGCCCCGGGCAGAGTATCCCCGTAGACGGCAAAATCGTCGAAGGCTCCTCCGCCGTGGATGAAAGCGCGATTACAGGCGAATCCATCCCCGTGGATAAACAGGTTGGCGACAGCGTCATTGGCGCAACCGTCAATAAAAGCGGTTTCTTCCGTATGGAAGCAACCCATGTCGGCAGTGATACTACCCTTTCCCATATCATCACCTTAGTTGAGGAAGCGAGTGCCTCTAAGGCCCCCATTGCCAAGCTGGCAGATCAGGTCAGCGGCATTTTCGTCCCGACCGTCATCACGATTGCCATTATCGCAACGGTCGTGTGGATGCTTGTCGGTCAGCCCTTCTCCTTTGCCCTTTCGATTGGTATTGCGGTTCTGGTGATCTCCTGCCCCTGCGCATTGGGTCTGGCAACGCCTACGGCAATCATGGTCGGCACAGGCAAGGGTGCGGAATACGGGATTCTGGTAAAATCCGCAGAAAGTCTGGAAATTGCACATAAAATTGATACCGTTGTTCTGGATAAAACAGGCACGCTGACAGAGGGTCATCCCGTTGTGACGGATGTTCTGCCTGCGCCCGGTGTGCTGAAAAATCCCTTCCTGCGTGCGGCAGCTTCCATTGAGGCACTCTCTGAACACCCTCTCGCCGAAGCTGTGATGAATTATGCCAAGGAGAAGGAAATTGTGCCACAGAAGGCAGAAAACCTCTCAGCGACCGCAGGACAGGGCATTGAAGCGGATGTGAATGGCAAGCATATCCTAGGCGGCAATCTGAAAATGATGCAGGAAAGAAAAATCAACCTCGGAGACTTCGCCGCACAGGCAGCAGCGCTTGCGGAACAGGGCAAAACACCGTTGTTCTTTGCGGAGGGAGAAAAGCTCCTCGGCATCCTCGGTCTGGCTGATCCGCTGAAGCCCACAAGCAAAGAAGCCGTGGACAGCTTTCATCAGATGGGGATTGACGTTGTCATGCTGACAGGGGATAATAAACGTACGGCAAACACCATTGCAAGCCAGCTTGGGATTCAGGCGATTGCGGAGGTTCTGCCGCAGGATAAGGAAATGGAAGTGCGCCGTTTGCAGGAAAGCGGCAAAAAGGTTGCCATGATCGGCGACGGCATTAACGATGCGCCCGCTCTCACCCGCGCGGATGTCGGCATTGCCATCGGCGCAGGTACAGATGTTGCCATGGAATCGGCAGATATCGTGCTGATGAAAAGCGACCTTCTGGATGCGGTCACAGCCGTTCAGCTGAGCCACGCAACCATTAAAAATATCAAGCAGAATTTGTTCTGGGCATTCTTCTATAACTGCTGTGGGATTCCACTTGCGGCAGGTGTGTTCTATTCCGTTCTGGGATGGAAGCTGAACCCGATGTTCGCCGCGGCGGCAATGAGCTTCAGCTCCGCCTTCGTTGTCGGCAATGCCCTCAGATTAAGGCTGTTTACCCCCACCCATCAGGCACATTCCGCCGAAAAAACGGCGCAGGTGATAGAGCAAAAAGACGAGAAAAACATTCCAAATGAGGAGGACGTAAAAATGAAAAAGGTATTGAAAATCGAAGGTATGATGTGCAGCCACTGCACAGGCAGAGTAGACAAGGCGCTGAACGATATGGACGGCGTAAAGGCAACCGTTTCTCTGGAGGGCAAATCCGCAGAGGTAGAGCTGACGAAGGATATCAGCGATGAAGCACTGGTAAAGGCTGTCACCGATGCAGGCTATGAGGTTGTAGATATTCAGTAAGACAAATAAAAAATACCGCTGTCTTTTTATAAGGACAGTGGTATTTTTTTGCGTTTCGGTTACTGTTTTTTCTTTTTCTCCTTTTTTACAGCCGCTTTTCATAATATCTCATAAAGGCAATACCCAGAAGATACTGCAATACCCACAGCAGGCACAGCACCCCTGTCACCCACCATTCCACACGCAGGAGAGCAAACAGAAAGCTGACCGCAATCAGTACGAAAAACATCACCTGATATGCCTTATGCCCTGCCATCTGCCGCAGAAGCACCTTACGCTCATCCGTCCGATTGATGCGCGCCGCCGTTTCTTTTTCTTCATATTCCGCCTGATGCTCCGGTTTTTTATAATAAAAATATTCTCTCAGACGCAAAAAACCGATTACTCCCCATGCTATTCCCCATGAACGCAGAATATTCGCATAATAGCTGTCCTTCACGAATACAGATACCGCAACAAATATGACCCCTGCCGCCAACAGAAAACCGCCTTTTCTTCTATCTCTCATTCCGTTCCCTCCTCATAAATGAAAATGTCCTCTATCGTCATGCCGAAATAGCGCGCAATCTTAAATGCCAACAGGATAGATGGGTTATATCTCCCGTTTTCCAGAGAGCCGATGGTCTGACGCGAAACCTCCAATGCCCGCGCCAGTTCCTCCTGTCGGATGCCGCGCTCCTTTCGGATTTCCTCTAATCTGTTTTTCATTTTGTTTCCCTCCAAAATGTAAAGCTTACTTTCCATCAGTATATTCCCTTCGCTTTCAAATGTCAAGCAAACTTTCCATTTTTGCATCAAAAAAGCTCCCTGCAAGGAATTTCCTATTGAATCTCTTGCAAAGAGCCTATGCTTACTGATGATTCTTCAAATATTCGTTTAATAACGCTTCCATTTCCGCCATGGTTTCCGCATAATTCAGCTTACCGCGCAGCTCCGCCGCACCGGGCAGTCCCTTCATATACCATGCCATGTGCTTGCGCATTTCCCGAATCCCGATATATTCGCCCTTATAGGCAATCAGCATCTGAGAATGGCGCAGTGCCTTCTCTACGCGCTCCTGCGCGGTCGGTTCGGGCAGAAGCTCCCCCGTTTTGAGATAATGCAGAATCCTCTTGAAAATCCATGGATTGCCCTGTGCGCCGCGCCCAACCATGATGGCATCGCAGCCTGTATGCTCCAACAGATTTTTGGCATCCTGTGGTGTGAAGATATCGCCGTTGCCAATGACGGGAATCTGCACCGCCGCCTTCACTTCCTTGATGATATCCCAATCCGCCTTGCCGCTGTAATACTGCTCTCTGGTTCTGCCATGCACTGCCACCGCGGACGCGCCGTTTGCCTCGGCAATCTTCGCAATCTCCACCGCGTTGATGTGTTCCTCATCAAAGCCCTTACGGAACTTAATCGTCACAGGCTTTTTCTGGCTTTCCACCAGGGAACGCACGATTTTTCCGACCAATTCCGGCGTTTTCATCAGACACGAGCCTTCCCCGTTTTTCACGATTTTCGGCGCAGGGCATCCCATGTTCACATCAATGATATCAATGGGATACTCCTCGATTTTCTTCGCCATTGCCCCCAGAATTTCGGGGTCGGAGCCGAACAGCTGCACCGCAACCGGGCGTTCCTTCGGGTCAACCTCAAGCAGCTCCGTTGTGTTTTTATTATCATATAAAATCCCTTTTGCGCTCACCATTTCGGAATACACCAGACCGCAGCCCATCTCCTTGCAGAGGATGCGGAAGGGCAAATCCGTCACGCCTGCCATGGGCGCAAGGAATACATTATTTTCCAGCGCTACATTTCCGATTTTCATAACCGTCACCTTCCTTCTTTTTCAAGCTTTCCATGAAAGAAAAAACAGGCAAAACACCTGTTTTTTGACTTATCATTTATTTTTTTCGTATAAAATGCGCAGACCCTTCAGCGTCAATACAGGGTCAAGCACATCAAAAATTTCGCCCTTGGGGTCAATCACCCTTGCCAGACCGCCTGTCGCAATGACCTTCATATTCGGCAGATTCAGCTTTTCCTTCAGCTGCTCGATGATATATTTCGTCTGCCCGATATGCCCAAGCACCAAGCCTGCCTGAAAGCTATCCACCGTGTTTTTCGCAATAATGGTCTTCGGTGCCTTAATCTCGATTTTCGGCAGCTGTGCCGCCTTCTGATACAAAGCCTCTGCGCAGGAGGAAATGCCGGGCGTGATAAAGCCTGTGATAAATTCGCTTTTTTCATTGATGACATCAAAGGTGTTTGCTGTGCCGTAATCAATGACAATAGCAGGGCCGCCGTAAATCTCATTTGCCGCCACAAGGTCAACGATACGGTCAGAGCCGACGGATTTCGGATCATCCCGTTTAATCACAATCCCCGTTTTCATCCCAACGCCGACAATCATCGGTTCGATATTGAAATATTTGCGAATCCCCTGCGTGAGAGAATACATAATATCGGGGACAACAGAGGAAATGATAACCGCCTCGACCTTCCCTGCATCTATCCCTGCCGCATCAAAGAGACCATGAATAAAAATGCCGGTTTCATCTGCTGTGCGATTGCCGCCGGTTGTCATTCTCCAACACTTTACCAATTTTTCTTTTTTATATAAGCCCAAAACAAAGTTGGTGTTTCCAACATCGATTACCAAAAGCATCTGCTTTCCTCCTAATTGACCGAAAAAGCCGGTAATGCTTTTTCATTATCGTTTGTTCCTATTCTTCCCGTAAATCAGCCGCAGTCCATGCAGGGAAAGAACAGGGTCATAGACATCAAAAATGCCATTTTCCTCTTCATAAATCACCTTGCCCAAGCCGCCTGTGGCAATGACCTTCATATTGGGGCAGTTGAAATGCTCCTTGATTTTCTGAATGATGAATTTTGCTTCACCGATATGCCCGACCACCAAGCCTGCCTGCATGCTCTCTACGGTGTTTTTCGTAATCACGCTTTCGGGGTTCACAATTTCAAACTTCGGCAGATTTGCCGCCCTTTGATACAGCGCATCTGCGCAGGTTTGCAGTCCGGGTGCCGTTATGCCTGTCAAAAATTCGCCCTTCTCGCTGACAACATCAAATGTGGTTGCGGTTTCATAATCCACCACGATGGCAGGACCGCCATACAGCTCATACGCCGCCACAAGGTTGACAATACGGTCTGTCCCCATTTCCTTCGGGTTTTCCATCCGCAGGTTGATACCTGTTTTCAGACCGGCACGCACCACAATCGGGTCTTTTTTCAAGAATTTTTTAATGCCATTGAGTGTGGAATACATCACATCCGGCACAACAGAGGAAACAATGATTGCCTCAATATCACCTACAGAAACATCAGAATATGCAAACAGGCTGCAAATCAGAAGCCCTGTTTCATCCGCAGTGCGTCCGCTTTTCGTAGAGAGCCGCCAGTTCGCCACAAGGTTCTCCCCATTAAATACGCCCAAAACCATATTTGTATTGCTCACATCAATTACCAATAACATAAAACCTTCTCCTATTCGGAATTTTATATGAAGAACAGCGCAGGAAATCCATCCTGCGCCGTATGCATTTACATTTTCTTATTTATGTAAAACTTATGCTTCCTTTTTCGTATACAATGCTCTGTTGACTGCCTTGGAAACAATCCCGCCGACAATACAGCTGGAGGGCATTTCCAATGCGCCGTTCACGCCGACAAACGCAACCACGAACATCAGAGGATTCAGACCGCCCAATGTTTCATTGATACCCTGAATAAATTCTGTATTCCAGTAGCAAATAAGCAGCACGCCCATGAAAAACAATGTATTCAGAAATGCCGCAAAAAAGCCGCCGACAAAATAGCAGACTGTTTTCTTTTTATCCACCTTCTGCGCCGCTTTAAAAATCACACCTGTCAGAAAGCCCATCAGCACACGGGTGGGGATGCAAAGCAGGAACGCATAGATAGGGTTAATGTTAAACAGCATCGTGCTGAACGCAGAGGAGCCTGTCACCGCCTGATAAAAGCTGGTTGCGCCGAAAATCAGCCCCAGCCATGCCCCTGCCTTGGGGCCCATCAGCATCGCGCCGATTGCAACGGGAACCATCATCAGAGAAATATCTAACCCGAAGGTATGGAAATATCCCAAGGGAGTTACGCTCATCAGAAGCAGTACCCCTGTCAGAAGGCCCAATGTGGTCAGTTCTCTTGCGGACATTTTACTTTTCTTTTCTGTTTGTGTGTTTGCTGTTTCGCTCATTTGAAAAGCTCCTTTCATTCTCATTCTCGCAGGATACAAGATGACTTGGAATCATATTTTTCTGTGCCTTACGGCAAGGGGTGTTTCTATGCCTGCCCGAAACGGGTCATGCTATTTCCCCTTTTCTCCGCCGTTGATACACAACCAAATCCATTATAACAGCAACTGCGGATTTTACAATATTTTTTTTGATTTTCTTGTTATTTTTTACACAATCTTATAAGGTTTTCCCCTCTGCTGCCGCTCTGCGCATCAATTCCTCCTTCGCAGGTGCGCCCTCTTTTGTGCAAAAAAGCACATACCACAGCTCCATCGCACGGAACAACTCCAACTCTTCCTTTTGCAGGCGTTTGATTTCCAGTTCTGCACCGATTTCGTCAAAATCAAAATCACCCTCATGCTTTATAGTCTCAAAATACACATCGCCGTTGTCATCAAAGCCTACCAGAAAAGTGCAGTTCAGCTTTTCTGCCATATAAACGCAGATGCGCTTCAAATCCTCTTTAATCGTATCGGGCAGGAATTTAAATTCCTCCTCCATAAAATATTTCTGCTCTTTATTATTGGCCGCCGCCAGAATTTTCTTTGCCATAATGCCTCTCCTTTTTCTCTCGAAGAAAAAGGCCTGCAGTACGGGACGCACTCCAGACCTTCGTTTGCCTTGCTTCTTATTTTGTGCCTTTTTTGTTTACACGGCTCAGGAATTTATCCAGCTCGATGATGGCACGGCCATGTGTGCCTTCGCAGATTTTATCCACTTCGTCATACGCCTTTACAGAGTAGGTCAGCATCTTGCCCTTCACCTCTGTCACCTCTGTTACCACGCGCACCTTCATGCCAACGGGTGTTGCGGCAAGGTGTGCAAGATCGAAGGTTGTGCCTACGGTTTCCCAGCCTTCCGGCAGGAAAGGAGCAACTGTGCCGATTGCTGTGCCTTCAATCCAGGAAATCAATCTGGGGGATGCGAATACAGGCACCTTATCATTGCCGAAATGAGATGCGGTATCGCCTTCCTCTACGATAAATTCCTTTTCAAATGTCATACCGGGTACGATGTTTTTGAATTCCATAATCCTTAGTTCTCCTCTCTGTTTTCCGCTGTTTCTGTGGGCTGCTCCGCCTCATTTGCAATGCCCAGAACCTCGTTGCGTACCTTCTGGTCAAACAAAGAGCGGAATTCGTCCCCTGTTACCTTTTCCTTTTCTACTAAGAGCTTTGCGGTTGCATGGAGCATTTCCATGTTCTCCTGCAAGAGGCGCTTTGCCTCCCGATAAGCGTCTGTCACAATACGGTTAACCTCCTGATCGATGGTTGCCGCTACGCCTTCGCCGTAATTTCTTGCATGTCCCCAGTCTCTGCCGATAAAGACCTCATCATTATCGCCGCCGAACTGGATGGGCCCAAGCAGCTCGCTCATGCCGTATTTTGTTACCATATCTCTTGCCATGGATGTCGCACGTTCAATATCATTGGATGCACCGGTGGTGATATCCTTGATTACAAGTTCTTCTGCCGCACGACCGCCCAGAAGACTGATGATTTCCTGTTCCATCATCATTTTTGTCATATACATTCTGTCCTCGCCGGGCAGTGGCATGGTATAGCCACCCGCCATCCCCGTAGGAATGATGGAAATGCTGTGGACAGGGTCAAGCTCGCTCAGCACCTCAAAGAGGATGGCATGACCGCCCTCATGGTATGCTGTGATGTATTTTTCCTTTTCGGAAATGACTCTTGTTTTCTTTTCCGTCCCGACACCGATTTTAATCAGTGCCTTCTGGATTTCTTCCATATCAATTTTCTTCTTGCCGTCTCTGGCGGTCAGCAGCGCCGCTTCATTCAAAAGGTTTGCCAGATCCGCACCGGTGAAGCCTGCAGTTGTCTGCGCAACCACCTTCAAATCCACCTCAGATGCCATAGGCTTGCCCTTTGCATGCACGCGCAGGATGGCCTCTCTGCCCTTTACATCGGGTCTGCCGACATAAACCTGTCTGTCAAAACGACCGGGTCTGAGCAGTGCCGGGTCAAGGATATCTGCACGGTTGGTTGCCGCAATGATAATAACGCTTTCGTTGATGCCAAAGCCGTCCATCTCAACCAACAGCTGGTTCAATGTCTGCTCGCGTTCATCGTGTCCGCCGCCAAGACCTGCACCTCTGCGTCTGCCGACAGCATCAATTTCGTCGATAAATACAATACTGGGGGCGTTTTTCTTCGCCTGTTCAAACAAATCCCTTACACGGGATGCACCGACACCGACAAACATTTCCACGAAGTCGGAACCGGAAATGCTGAAAAAGGGTACGCCTGCCTCGCCGGCAACTGCCTTTGCCAGCAATGTTTTACCGGTACCCGGAGGGCCCACCAGCAGCACACCCTTCGGGATGCGCGCACCTAACTCCGTAAATTTCTTGGGTGCCTTCAGGAATTCTACCAATTCCTCCAGCTCACCCTTTTCCTCGTCACAGCCTGCCACGTTGTCAAAGGTAACATTGCTTTCCCCGTCAACGCTCATTTTTGCCTTGCTCTTGCCGAAGTTGTTCATCTTTCCGCCGCCGCCCTGCATACGGTTGAACAGCAGAATAAAGATAATAATCATCACAATCATCATGATGAGAGAGGGTACCACCTGAGAAAGCATGCTTTCTCTCTGCAAATCCCCAACGTCAATCTTTACGTCATTTGTCAAGGCTTTTTCATCCAGCACCTGCTGCAATACGGATATACTCGGCACATCCACACGAATGACACTGCCGTCCTTCAGCGTTGCCTCCGCTGTACCGTAGTCTCCGACCTCTGTTCTTCTGGAAACCTCCACAGAAGCCACGTTATTTTCGTCCAGTTCCTTCAACAGGTCACTGTAGACATATTCCTCCTGCGCCGCATCATTGCGCTGCGGAAGAATCTGTGGGCCTGTATACGCCAGTGCCGCTAAAATAACCACAAAAATCAGCACATAAATTCCGATTGGTTTAAGATATTTGTTCAAGAGCGTTCCTCCTTATTCTCGTTTCTTTCTCCATCTCCGTTTTTCTGTTCCAAATACAGAGACCATATCAAGATATAATTCTAGCATACTTTCCGGAGAAACGCAACGCAGGATTTCAACGGACAGGCTGAAAAAAATCGTCTTTTTTGCAAAAAAGTTCTTACTATTACAGGAAAAAAGAAAAACAGAGGGCTTCAAGGCACTTGCCACCTGTCGAAGCTCCTCTGTTTATTCCTCTGTCTGAATATAAAACAAAACCCTGTTTTGTCTTATCTGTATTTTTTCTTCATCCGAATATCATCCCCGAAGAATTTCAGTGTGGTATATTCCCCAATCAGACGGCTCATCACGCGATCGGAATACTGCTCCATCAGCGCACGATAATCCAGATTGGTGGAAATCACAACAGGGCGTTTTCTCAGCTTTCTGTCATTGACAATGCGGAACAGCTCCGAGGCGGTAAACATCGTTGCAAATTCCGTCCCAAGGTCATCAATAATCAGCAAATCCGCATCCAGAATTTCACTGTCCCAATCGAAGGGCTCTTCCTCCTCCTTGTTGCGAAAGCGCATATCCTCCAGCTGCTTGAAAAGCTGCCCTGCCGTGAGGTAAAGCACCGTTTTCCCATGCTCCAGAACCTCCTTCGCAATACAGTTGCACAGGAAGGTTTTCCCTCTGCCTGCGCCGCCGTAAAGCAAGAGATTTTCCCCCTCCGGATGCTCCGCAAATTCCATCGCCTTTTTCAGATTGCGCTGTGCATTTTCCTTGGGCGAAATGCCCTCCGCAGGCACAACCTCTGTATCAAAGAGACGCAAATCGAAGGTATCGAAATTTTCCAGCTTAATCACATCGCGTACATTGGACTGGTCATACAGCCTGTCCATCAGCCTGCGCCGCATGCAGGTGCAGGGCGTACCTTCGATATAGCCTGTATCCCTGCATTTCTCACATGCGTATTCCAGCTTCAGCAAAGAGGGAGAAAGGCAGTTTTTCGCCAGAAGTGCCATCCGCTCGTCCTGTAAGACCTGCTGCTTCTGTTTCATTTCCGTCATTGCTTTTTCCCGTTCCTCCGGATGCAGCAACACCAGCTTTGCCGTAGAAACACCAACCATGGAAAGCGTCTCCTCTATTTCTGCCAGACGCGGAAAGCGCGCATACAGGCTTTCCTTCCGTTCTCGCAGCTCCGCCGCCTTACGCGTCCGCAGGGCATCATATTCCCGCAGGACTTCCTTGTAAATCTGTGTTTTCGTTGCCAATTTTCTCCCCCCAATCTATTTTATCTGTTTTTACCATTTTTCTCTCTGTTCCCGTTCCAGTCTCTCCAGCTCCGCAAAATCCCATTCGCTCTGCGTATAATTGATGAAACGATTCTGCTTCTGTGCGCGCTGCGGCTTTTCTGCGGTCTGTGTGGTCGGTGTATTCTGCGCCTTTTTCGCCGCAAAGGCGGCATCCTGCGCCTGCACATCCGCGACAGCGGACACGCCTGCCTTTTTCCAATTTTCCAGAATACGGTCGGCGTATGCAAAGGATGCCTTTCCCGTCTGCATGACCGTTCTTTCACAGGCAAGCTTCACCACATCCAACGGCAGCTTATATTCCTGCAGCCATTTTTTCATATAGGCTTCCTCTGCCGCCACAGGCATACGATTCTGCCCAAACGCCTGCAAAATAGAGCGGTAGCCGGTTTTCCGCAGCTCAATATATTCCGCTGCCTTTTCCACAGTATTCACGCCTTCCTCTGCCCAGCCGATAGCGACCTTTTCGATATAGCGCATACCGGTATGCCCGCTTGCGGTGCAATAGGAAAGCAGCAGCTCGATGACCTCCATCGGCAGACCAAGCCAATCATAAAAGCTGAACAGCAGGCTCATATCCTGCTGCGAAAGCATTTTTCCCAGCTTTTTCTGCGCGGAATCAAATAATTTTCTGACCTTATCATTTTTTATGTAAAGTGCCAATTCTCTCGGAGAATAATCCGGGCGCACCGAGGAAGCCAATGCAGGTCTTTGCGGCTCCTGCCGCTGCTCCTCCTGCAAATAGCCCTTGCCCTTCCAATAGCCCCAAGCATAGAGGACATCTGTTTCTGTAGCTTTCAGCCGTTCAGCCACCTTCTTCGCATCCTGCCCAATGGCTAATGTCATCAGATAAACCGACACATATAAGGGAGGTGCCTGCGGCAGCTCGGTTTCTATGAAGCTTTTACTTAAACGAATTTCTTCCGCCATACGGCTTTCCTCCTTTCTCACCGGAATCTGTTATTTTCTGAACCTTTATTATACTATATTTCCTTTTGAAAAAACAGGTACACGGGCAGAAAAAATCTCCCTGTTTTGGAAACAGGGAGAAAATCGACTGAGCCATTATTTATCATCATGGTCTTGCTTATTTCTGATATGGGCATTGAAATAATAAATGATGAAGCACAGCACAATCACCGTCAGCGCCATAACCACAATCGTACCGGAATCTTTAAAGCTGATAAAGATTGCCAGAAGCCCCAACAGCAGGCTGATGGTATACATAATCAATACCGCCTGTCTCTGGCTGAAGCCATGGTCAATCAGCTTATGATGCAGATGTCCTCTGTCCGCCTGCATGATGGGCTGATTTTTCGCCATACGGCGCAGCATTGCACAAATCGTATCAAACACAGGCAGTCCAACACAAAGCACGCTCACAATCAGCGCAAGCAAGGCATAGCCCTTGAATACGCCGAGGATACTCGTTACCGCAAGCACAAAGCCAAGGAACGTAGAGCCTGTATCGCCCATAAAGATTTCCGCAGGGTTGAAGTTTCTGGGAAGGAAGCCCAGACAAGCCCCTGCCAGTGCCGCCGTTAAGCCAACCGCCGTTGTGCTGCCTGTCATAATGCAGAGCACCATCAGGCTCATTGCCGCAATGGAGGTAACCCCTGCCGCCAGACCATCCAAACCGTCAATCAGATTTACCGCGTTCGTCACGCCGACAATCCAGACAAGCGTGATGGGGATACTAAATTTCTGCAAATATGCCGTTACGGGCCAAAGCACCACCTGAATCCGTGTGCCGGAAAAAATGACAATCAGCGCCGCCAGAATCTGCACGCAGAATTTCAGCTTTGCCGGCAGATTTTTCATATCATCCACTACGCCCAAGCCTGCAATCAGCAGTGCGCCAACCAGAAAGCCTGCAAATTGTCTGCTGTCCATGCTTTTATCAAAATAATTCACCATCAGCACCGTAATTGTAAAGCCAAGCACGATGGCTACCCCGCCCATACGGGGCATTGGTTTTTTATGCACACCTCTGTCCTTCGGATAATCGATTGCGCCGCATTTGACGGAAAGCCATTTTGCGAAGGGTGTCGTCACCAGAGTGATGGCGAAGGCACAAGCAAAGGCAGCAATATATAATAACCAGTTATGTTCTACCAAAATCAATCTCTCCTCCCGGGAGTGGTTTTACTTCGTACCGAAGATACGGTCGCCTGCGTCCCCCAGACCGGGTACGATATATCCATGCTCATTCAGACTGCCGTCATCATACGCCGCTGCATAAATATCCACATCGGGATGATTCTTCTGCAAACGCTCCACGCCCTCTGTTGCTGCCAGAATACACAGGAAAATAATATTTTTTACCCCTCTTGCCTTCAGAAAGCCGATTGCCGCATCTGCGGAACCGCCCGTTGCCAGCATAGGGTCTGTCAGAAATACGGTGCGTTCTTCAATATCCAAAGGCAGCTTGCAGTAATATTCCACAGGCTCCAGTGTGGTTTCATCACGATACAAACCGATATGTCCGATTTTTGCCGCAGGCAGCAGGTTCAGAAGCCCATCTGTCATGCCAAGCCCTGCGCGCAGAATAGGAACCATTGCAAGCTTGGTATCAATGGTTTTGCAGGTTGCGGTCGCGATGGGTGTTTTTACCTGTACTTCCTTCAAGGGCAGATCTCTGGTTGCTTCATACAGAAGCAGAGAGGCTACCTCGCCGATAATCTCACGAAATTCCTTTGTGCCGGTCTGTTCATCTCTGAGCATTGCCATTTTGGTATGAATCAGAGGATGCTCGGATACAAATAATTTACTCATGCTTCTTCCCTCTCAATCTTCGATTTGTTTAATTCTTCTGATGTGACGCTCGTCATTGGAAAACGGTGTTTCCAGAAACGCCTTTACAATCTCCAGTGCCAGACCGGGCCCTGTTACTCGTGCGCCCAGCGCCAGAATATTTGCATCATTATGCTCTCTGGTTGCCTTTGCGGAGAACACATCGCCGCACAATGCACAGCGGATACCCTTTACCTTATTTGCCGCAATGGAAATACCGATGCCCGTGCCGCAAATCAGGATACCCTTTTCACATTCGCCTTCGGCAACTGCGTGTGCAACCTTTTTTGCATATTCGGGATAATCTACAGAGGCTTCGGAGTAGGTGCCGAAGTTCTTAAATGCAATTTTATTATCCTCCAGATATTTGATGACTTCCTTCATCAGGGGGTAACCGCCATGATCACAGCCCAATGCCAACATATCAAACACTCCTTTTTTCTTCTTTATTCCGCTTCTAATACCCGATAGCCTGCCGCCTTGTTCAGACGGTTCATAATCGCCATTCCCTCGCCTTTTTCGGAAAAGACCTCGGAATAAACCACATCCACCCCCAGAAAATCAAATTTCCGCAGGGTTTTGAAAAGGTTTGCGCCGATTTCTTCGGGTTTTGCTCTGCTGCCCAGAGAAAGAATGATATCCGCATGATATAGCGTCTTTGTTTCCTCCGTTGCCATCACGCCGACCTTTTTGCCTGCCGCACGTTCCGCCGCCGCAAGCGCGTTAATCCTTTCTGCAACAGCCTTCTGTTCTCCCTTCACCAGAAAAACCTCTGCCTTGGGAGAATAATGCGTATATTTCATCCCCGGTGCTTTTGGTTTAAAATCCGCCGTGGGCTTGTGCAGGATTGCCGGATCAATTTCTACCTGCCCGACAACCTCCTCTATCATTTCCTTTGTCACCGCACCGGGACGCAGAATCATGGGGATTTCGTCCGAAACATCCACAATCGTGGATTCCAGTCCCCATTCTGCCGCTCCGCCGTCCACAATCATATCTATCTTCCCATTCAGATCATACTCCACATGGGAGGCTCTGGTGGGACTTGGCTTGCCTGAGGAATTGGCGCTCGGTGCCGCAATGGGCAGACCTGCCGCGCGGATAATCGCCCTTGCAACGGGGTGATTCGGAAAACGCACCGCTACGGTATCCAGACCGCCGGTTGCCTTCGCAGGGACGATATCCTTCTTCTTGAAAATCATCGTCAGCGGGCCGGGCCAGAAGGCATCCATCAACGCCTTTGCCTGCGGGGAAACCTCCGCAACAATGCGGTCTAATTCTTCTATTTCGGAAATATGCAGGATTAAGGGGTTGTCCGAAGGCCGCCCCTTCGCAAGATATATTTTTTCACAGGCTGCGCTGTCCAAGCCATTTCCGCCCAGACCGTAAACGGTTTCTGTAGGAAAAGCCACCAGACCGCCCTCCTGCAAAATTTTTGCAGCCGTCTGAATGACTTCTGCGGATGACGCTTGGCGCAGGTCAACCTTTGCCACAATCGTCTTCATAGCCTTACGCGTTTCTGCCGCAGCATTTTTTATATTTTTTACCGGAACCGCAGGGGCAGGGATCGTTACGACCGATTTTTTCGCCCTTTACGATGGTTTTGGATTTCTTCTGTTCCAGTGCAAAATGCTTTCTGGTTTCTGCGTCATAAATACCGTCCCACTGGGGCAGGTTGGACAGATGCTCTGCCTTATATTCAATCATCAGCTTATACAGCTTCTCAAAATCAATATTGATGCAAACCTTTGTGTCCTCTGCCAGAGTCTCCATATCAAACTGTTCTTCCAGAGATGCGTTCAGACCGTCGATAAATGCAACAATCATTTCTGCTGTCATATCGAAACGTGCAGCCAGCTCCGCAATCGTGCCTTCCAGCTTTGTTACCTTTTCGCCGAGGATATATTCATAGATTTTCTGTTCCTTGGGCAGATATTCCTCCCAAACCGCTTCAATGCTGCGGCCTTCCTGAGAAAATGCCTTCTTCATCCAATCTTCATACAAGCTCATTTATTGTCTCTCCTTTTGTTCTTCTTATTTTTGTACAAATTACTCCATTCTTTCAAATAATACTATGATTTACCCCTATTTGCAACAGAAAATGCAGATTTGCCCGCGTTTTTCCCATACAGAAGGGCGTTTGATTTCCCAAACGCCCTTGGATGTTTCTGTTATTGTGCATGATAATTTTCAAAGGTAATGCTTTCGATGGTAATATCCTCCACAGGCTTATCGTTTTCGTTTGTTTCTGCCGCCGCGATGGCATCCACCACGTCCAGACCCTCAAAGACCTGCCCGAAAATGGTATATCTTGCCTCCTGCGACTTCCCGAAAACATACTCCAAATAAGGATATCCGCCTGCTTTTCTATAATAATCCAAAACGGCATCGGGGAAAAGCTGTTGCAGGGTATAGTACTTACCATCCGTCAAGATCAAGCCCATTTCTTCCTCTTTATTATCTCTTGCCTCTTGGATTGCCGACAGCGCCTCCTCTACAACGTCCTTTGCCTGTACGATAAAGAACTGACTGCCGTTTGTATTCGCACCGGAATTTGCCATGGCAACCGCACCTCTGTAATAATGCAGCTTCGGGGAAATTTCATCCTCGAAGGCTTCGCCCCAGCAGCTTTCGCCGCCTGTGCCGTCGCCCTTCGGGTCGCCCGTCTGCACCATGAAGTCCTCAATCACACGATGAAAAAGCAGCCCGTTATAATAGCCCTTCTTTGCCAGTGTTTTGAAGTTTTCCACTGCCTTAGGTGCTTCTTCGGGGAAAAAGCGCATCTTCACAACCCCCTTGGATGTAGTAATCACGGCGATTTCCTCGCCCTCCTCAGGCATCTGCGCCTGTAAAATTTCCGTGGTATCTACCGTTCCCTTTTCTGCCGTTTTATTGCTATCGTCCTTCGCTTCCTCTTTGCCGCAGCCTGCCGCACAAACTGCCAGAACTGCCGCCAACGCCAACGCAAGGTATCTTTTCTTCATTTTCATTTCCTCCGTTTTCTTTTTCCTAATGTCCATTTTAGTTCATCCGTCTTTGGAGTGTCAATTCAGAAATTCTTAAGATTGCATTAACATTTTCGCTGTTTCTTGCCAAAATCAGCGCATCAAGGCTTTAATCTGCGTCATCACAGCTGCAACGCCGTCCCCCGCAGGGCTTTTTTCCATAGCCGCAACATATTTATCCTTATTTTCATACAAAGCAAAAATCTCTTTTTTCATCGTTTCTGCCGTCATTTCATCCTCATCCAGCACGCGCGCAAAGCCCTGCTTTTCAAAGGAGGCCGCATTGAGAATCTGATCGCCGCGGCTCGCCCTTGCGCTCAAAGGGATGAGCAGGCTCGGCTTTTTCAGCGCCAGAAATTCCGAAATGGAGTTGCTCCCTGCGCGGGAAACCACAAAATCCGCCGCCGCGAATAAATCATTCAGCCCATCGGAAACATATTCAAACTGCTTATAGTCTGTTCTGTTTTGCAGACCTTCATCCAGATTTCCCTTGCCGCAAAGATGGATGATATCAAACGTTTTTGTCAGTTCAGGCAGGATTTCACGCAGGCAGTCATTCAGCTTAACCGCCCCCAGAGAGCCGCCCATCATCAGCAGAACAGGCTTTTCACCACTGAAGCCACAGGCGGACAGACCTTTTTCTCTCTGCCCCTCGAATAATTCCTTACGGATAGGTGTCCCCGTATGCACGCCCTTGCCCTTCGGCACATACTGCAGGGTTTCGGGGAAGGTAGCGCAAATCACCCTTGCGGAAGGCATAGCAATCTTATTCGCCAGACCGGGGGTGATGTCCGATTCATGGATAATAACGGGAATGTGGTTCTTCTTTGCTCCCAGCACAACGGGAACCGCCACAAAGCCACCCTTGGAAAATACCAAATCCGGCTTTAATTTCTTTAACAGACGCTTTGCTTCGCTGATGCCCTTCAGCACCTTGAATACATCCTTGAGGTTCTCCTTGGAAAGATAACGGCGCAGTTTCCCTGTGGAAATGCCATAATAGGGGATACCCTCCGCCTCAATCAGCGTGCGCTCAATGCCATTCTGAGAGCCGATATAAATAACCTCATAGCCTTCCTGCTTCAGATATGGCAGCAATGCCAAATTCGGGGTCACATGCCCGGCTGTGCCGCCGCCCGTCAATACGATTTTCTTGCTCATTTTTTATACCCACCTTTTCAGAGTTTCTCAATTCCTTTTCCTCATTCTAACACAAAACCCTGCCGCATACCATCCTTATTTCCCTGCCAAAAGGCAAGAAGGACAGCCCTTTTGCATAGGATGATAGAAAAAGCAAAAGGAGACAAATATGTATCCATACAACCGAAATACACAGCTATATCATTCCCGTGCGAAGGAAACGCAGGCAGAGAAGCCCTCGCTGCTTGCGCAGGATAAGCGTCTAGAGGAACTGCTTTCCCTCGCCCGTACAGAAGCAACGGAAACCACCCGAAAATTTGAGACCCTTCTTGACCGTGCAGAGCTTTCAGAGGCGGGACAGATTCTCCGCACCATGTATCTGGACGGAAAGAAGCATCTGCGGCTTTTGCAGGAGGTCGGCTTTCTCATTTTCGGCACAACGCCACAGGAAAACGAAGCCTGCGAAACAGAAGAAGCCACAGAAGCCACCGATACCTGCGCCCTTCTGGAGGAACTGCTGCTTGCTGAAATGGATGATATTTCATTCTATCGCGCTCTGCTCTTTGCCATGACGGAAGCAGACCTCCGGAACGCCTTTTTTGAAATCCTGACGGATAAGCAGAATCATACCGTCGCCCTTTCCCATCTGTATGCAAAATACTTTGGCTAAACCCCTGTAAATTCTCATTTTTTCGTGTTATGATAGAGGAAAATTACACCAAAGAAAGGAAGATACCTATGAGCGACTGTATTTTTTGCAAAATCATTGCAGGAGAAATTCCTTCTGCAACCATATACGAAAATGATGAATTTAAGGTAATTCTGGACAGATTTCCTTCCGGCGAGGGGCATGCACTGATCCTGCCCAAAAACCATGTGCCAAATGTCTTTGAAATCGACCCTGCGCAGGCAGGCAGAGCGTACGCATTGGCGGCAAAGCTGGCAAGAGCCATGAAGGAAGTGCTTGGCTTCACCGATATGAATATCCTGCAGAATAACGGCCCCATTGCCGGACAGACAGTGTTCCATTTCCATATCCACCTGATTCCCAGACGCGAGGGCGACGGCATCAATGTGACATGGACCCCCGGCGAACCTACAGATGAGCAGATTGCGGCAGTGCAGGCAAAGCTGACAAATCTTATCTAAGCTGACAAACAAAAAGGACATCGGAAAATCCGATGTCCTTTTGCTTTGCACGGAAGGGTTTGGGAAACGAAGCGTTTCCCGACCGGAATCCGCAGAGGGGGCTTTGCCCACTCGAGGAAAACTGTGCGTTTCAAGGTTTACCGATGGAACGCATCAGTTTATTCTTCTGTCCAAACAAGTTGAAAACCTGTTTTCAACTTAGCGCTCAGCGCTTTAATCTTCAATCTTGAAAGCAACCTGTTCCGCAGAATGGGGCTTTTTCAGCTTCTTTGTATTATGTTCATTTGCCTTTTCCAGATTTTTATTTGCGCTTGCCAGCATCAGCTTGATACGGTTCAGCTGGTTGACCTCACTTGCACCGGGGTCATAGTCAATCGCAACCACGTTGGACATGGGGTACTGCTTGCGCAACTCCTTGATGACACCCTTGCCGACAACATGGTTCGGCAGACAACCGAAGGGCTGTGTGCAGACGATATTCGGCACACCGCTATGAATCAGTTCAATCATTTCCGCTGTCAGGAACCAACCCTCGCCCGTCTGGTTGCAGAGGGAAACAATCTTTTCCGCCTCCTTGCCAAGGCTTCTGATGTTTTCGGGCTTATCAAAGCGCTTGCTCTTTTCCAGTGCGTCCATCATAGGCTTCTGATACCATTCGATGACCTTCGCCACCAGATTCCCGACAATGCGCGCCTTTCTGCTGCCGCCCAGATATTTTTCCTTCTGCACCTGATTATGACAGCAATACAACGCAAAGGTCAGCAAATCGGGTACAACCGCTTCTGCGCCTTCGCGTTCCAGAAGGTTGACCAGATCGTTATTTGCAGTAGGGTGGAATTTTACCAGAATTTCCCCAACCACGCCGACTCTGGGCTTCTTGATATCCAGCAAAGGCAGCTCCTCAAATTCCCTGATAATGTTGCGGATATTTTCAGAGTACGTTCTTCTGTCTGCCTTGAGCAGGTCTTTTTTCAGCTTTTCTACCCATTTTTCATGCAGGGCATTTGCAGAGCCCTTTACCTTTTCATAGGGTCTGGTGCGGTACAGCACACGCATGAACAAATCGCCGTATACAATCGCCTGCAATGCGCGATGCAGCAGGGCAGGCTCATATTTAAAGCCGGGGTTCTTTTCCAGCCCCGCAGGGTTGATGGAGATAACCGGAATATTGGGCATGCCCATATTTGCCAGTGCCTTACGGATAAAGGCAATATAGTTTGTTGCACGACAGCCGCCGCCCGTCTGGGTAATCAAAAGTGCGGTGCGGTTCAAGTCATACTTACCGGAAAGCAGCGCATTCAGCAGCTGCCCGATGGAAATGAGTGCAGGATAGCAGGCATCATTATTGACATATTTCAGCCCTGTTTCAATGGCATGCTTATCCATTGCCGCCATTACTTCGATTTTATACCCTGCCTGACGGAATGCAGGCTCCAGAAGCTCAAAATGAATGGGCGACATCTGCGGACAAATGATGGTATATTCCTTCTTCATTTCCTTTGTGAAAAGCACGCGGTGCAGGGAGGCATCCCCTTCCTTAATCTGCACATGCTTTTCCTTTCTGTCCTCAATCGCCGCAATCAGGGAGCGGATACGAATACGCGCCGCACCAAGGTTATTTACCTCATCAATCTTCAAGGCAGTATAAATCTTGCCGGCGGCTGTCAGAATCGATTTCACCTCATCGGTTGTTACGGCATCCAGACCGCAGCCAAAGGAGTTCAGCTGTACAAATTCGATATCCTTCTGCTTCTTTACAAATGCCGCCGCTTCATACAATCTGGAATGATACGTCCACTGGTCACGCACAACGGTGGGACGTTCCACATGTCCCAGATGTGCCACGCTGTCCTCCGTCAGAACGGCAATGCGGTAGCCTGCAATCAGTTCGGGAATCCCGTGGTTGATTTCAGGGTCTGCATGGTAGGGTCTGCCTGCCAGAACAATACCTGTCATGTTATTCTCACGGATATATTTCAGCGTTTCCTCGCCTTTTTTGCGCATATCTCTGCGGAAATTGCCCCATTCCTTCCAGCCGGCTTCCACTGCCGCCTTAATCTCCTTGGCATCACAGCCCATGGGTACAAATTCCTCCTGCATACGCTTAATGACGGTTTCAATTTTATCCAGCGCAAGGAAGGGATTCATGAATTTGATATTCTTTTCTCGCAAATCCTCCACGTTGTTTTTGATATTTTCATTATAGGATGCCACAATAGGGCAGTTATAGTTATTATCCGCCGCGGCGCTGTCCCGTCTTTCGTAAACCACACCGGGATAGAAGATAAAATCAACGCCTGCGTTAATCAGCCACATGATATGCCCATGCACCAGCTTTGCAGGGTAGCAGACGGATTCACTGGGGATGGATTCCATGCCCATCTCAAACACTGCCTTGGAGGAGAAGGGAGAAAGCACCACCCTGTATCCCAGCTTGGTAAAGAAGGTATACCAGAAGGGATAATCCTCAAACATATTCAGCACGCGAGGGATACCGACTGTTCCCTTCGTTGCCTTTTCTGCCGTCAAGGGTTCATAATCGAACAGTCTATGGCGTTTATAATCATACAGGTTAGGTGCAGGGTTTTCAATTTTTTCCTTGCCCAGACCTCTTTCGCAGCGGTTGCCTGTGATGAAGCGTCTGCCGCCGCTGAACAGATTGACCGTCAGCAGGCAGTGGTTGGTACAGCCTTGACATCTTGCCATATTGGAATGTACTTCCAATGCGTTCATTTCATCGCGGCTGATGAGCGTGGTCTGATAGCCTGCGGTGTATTTATCTCTGGCAATCAGCCCTGCGCCGAAGGCCCCCATGATGCCTGCGATATCGGGACGGACTGCCTCTCTGCCGCTGATCATTTCAAAGCTTTTCAGCACCGCATCATTGTAGAAGGTACCACCCTGTACAACCATGGATTTCCCCATTGCCTTCGGGTCAGAAATCTTGATTACCTTAAGCAGTGCGTTTTTGATAACGGAATACGCCAGACCTGCGGAGATATCCGCAACCTCTGCGCCCTCCTTCTGCGCCTGCTTCACGCGGGAATTCATAAATACCGTACATCTGGAGCCAAGGTCGATGGGCTGTTTTGCGAACAGCGCAGCCTTTGCGAAATCCACAACGGTATAATTCAGAGATTTTGCGAAGGTTTCGATGAAGGAGCCGCAGCCGGAGGAGCATGCCTCATTCAGCAGAACGCTGTCGATGACATTATCCTTAATGCGGATACATTTCATATCCTGTCCGCCGATGTCCAGAATAAAGTCCACATCAGGCTTGAAGAACTGCGCCGCCTTATAATGTGCAACAGTTTCAATGTAGCCAAGGTCAATCATCAGGGCTTCCTTAATCAGCCCTTCGCCATAGCCCGTCACGCAGGAATTGCGAATCACAACATCCTCAGGCATCATATCATACATTTCATTCAGGCTCTTCATAACCACGTTCAGCGGATTGCCCTCATTGCCTGCATAGAAGGAATAGAGCAAATCGCCATCCTTGGAAACCAGAGCCACCTTTGTTGTAGTGGAGCCTGCATCTACGCCAAGGAAGGCATCCCCATGATAATTCGACAGGGGTACACGTCTTACCTTATCTCTGTCATGACGTTCCTTGAAAGCGGCATAATCCGCTTCATCCTTAAACAACGGCTCCATACGTGAAACCTCTGCCGTCAGCTCCACGCCGTTATCCAGCTTATGCAGCAATGTATCAAAATCCAGTTCTGCTTCGCCCTTATTGGAAACGGCTGTGCCGTAAGCGGCGAACAGATGGGAATTTTCAGGAATAATCGTTGTTTCATCCGTCAGCTTCAGTGTTTCAATGAAACGCAGGCGCAGCTCGGAAAGGAAATGCAGCGGGCCGCCTAGGAAGGCAACATGTCCGCGGATAGGCTTGCCGCATGCCAGCCCTGCGATGGTCTGATTGACAACCGCCTGAAAAATAGAAGCCGCCAAATCCTCTTTTTTGGCACCCTCGTTAATCAAGGGCTGAATATCCGTCTTTGCGAATACACCGCAACGGGATGCAATAGGATAAATTACCTTATATCCCTTTGCCAGCTCATTCAGTCCTGTTGCATCTGTCTGCAAAAGACTTGCCATCTGGTCGATAAAGGAGCCTGTACCACCGGCACAAACACCGTTCATTCTCTGCTCTATGTTGCCGCCTTCAAAATAGATAATCTTGGCATCCTCGCCGCCAAGCTCAATGGCAACATCTGTCTGGGGTGCGGTTGCTTCTACGGCATTTGCTGTCGCAACCACCTCCTGAATGAATTCCACACCAATCGTCTTTGCCAGAGCAACACCACCGCTGCCGGTAATCATGGCAGAGAAAATGGCATTGCCGATTTCCTCCTTCGCTTCCTTCAGGATATCCTTTACTGTTTTTTTGATTTCCGAAAAATGTCTTCTGTATCTGCTGAAGGCAATTTTGTTTTCCTCATCGGCAAGTACAACTTTAACGGTCGTAGAGCCGATATCAATTCCCATTTTATATGTAGTATCGTTTTTATGAGACTGCACTTGTCACACCTCCGTCTTCATAATTCTGCATCTTTGCAGTGGAAATTTCCTTCCACATCTGATATTGAATTTTTGTATATTTTTCTTCCTCATCAATCGTTTCATCCAGCACGCGGAGGGCTAAAATGCCATCCTGCATGGCTAAAATCATGGTTACATAGTTTTCCAGATCTATGCTTTTGAGGATTTCCCCTCTTTTCTGTCCTCTTTCTAGAATTCCATAGAGCAATCTGCTCTTCTTTTTATTGAATTCCTTAAAATATTCCTCCACCTCCGGAAATTTCTTCATCCCTTCATAAAGCAGGAAATAGAAATTCCGAAAGGCAATCTTTTTGCCGATTTTTTTCTGATAATTCGCAAAGCGCTGGGGCAGGAAAAACCCCTTCCACAGCAGCTCCGCCGTTGGCGTTTCCGCTCTGCTTTTTTCCCATGCCTGCTGCATTTCCTCTGTCTGACGAGAGAAAAAGGGTCTGATATATTTTTCCACCACCTGCTGATCCAGATCGTCTCGGCTTTTGAAGGAATAGTAAAAACCGCCCTTCGTCAGCCCTGCCGCACGAATCAGCTCATTTGTGGAGACCTCGGAAAAACCCTTTTCCAAAAACAACAAAAAGGCAATTTCCAAAATCTCATTTTCTGTTTTCAAATAGGATTCCTCCTCTATGTTCTCTTTCTTTTTCTCAGATTTTTATGCCTGCGGCTTAACAAAAACTGCCGCCGTCTTCCTTTCACGAAAAAATCAGACCAGTCGGTCTGTACTATTTTATTATATGACTCTGCCCAAAAAATTCAATATTTTTGCCCGTTAAAATCCCGTTAAAGTTGTATACAAACAGGCAAAATAGACACTCGCGGAATGGAAATGCGGCAGTACAAATGCCGATTTGCCAAGGCAAAATGTTGGCATAGGTGCGGGCAAGAAAAAGCAACAGTGCGAAGCACTGTTAACCAAAAAGGGCAGTCACAGAATCCTCTGCAACTACCCTTTCTTTTTATTCCTTTATTCTGCTTTTGTAACCTCTGCGATTTTTTCCAGCTGATGTGCGATAATCTTATTGCCTGTCTTAATGCAAACCAAATTCACACGATTCAGCCCGATAAATTCCCCAACAATCACATTCTGCTGTATTGTTGTAATCCGAATCTGCATCCCTCTTTTGAATTCCTTGCCCTTGAACGAAAGCACATCGATCGGAAACAGCTCCTTACAACGGTCAATCGCGCGCTTATCAAAGGTCTGAATCACATAGGTTTTTTCTTTGTTTTTCCCGCTTTCCTTGCGGCGCTGAAAAACGCGGTAAATATAGGTCAGGACATACGCCATCCCTGCCGCAAATAAATACTCTCTCCAGCCTAAAGCAGAAAAGCCTGCCAGCAATCTTTCCATCTGAAAAACCTCCTTTCCGTTGTCCGCCGAAGCGGCAGCAATCGTTATTTTTTCAGAATCTGATAAATCTCTCGTTTAGACACTCCTCTGTCCTTCGCCGCCTGCTTCATGGCATCCTTCTCGCTCATGCCCTCGGCAACGTATTTTGCGACATGTTCTTCTACAGAAATGCTTTCCCAGCCTTCCCGCTCCGCCTGCCGCTGTGCCTCTAAAGAAAAGCCCTCACAAACCAGAACGAATTCGCCCTTCGGAGGATTTTCGGAAAAATACCGCAGATGTTCGCCAATCGTTGCCCTGCGTACCTCCTCAAATTTCTTCGTCAGTTCTCGGACAGCCGCCACTTCTCTGCTTTCGCCGAACAGCTCCGCCAATTCCGCAAGTGTATCCGTCAGGCGATGCGGTGCCTCATAGAAAATCATCGTGCGATGCTCCCGCTCCAGCGTTTTCAGAATGGCTCTCCGCTCCTTTTTATCAGGCGGCAAAAAGCCCTCGAACACAAAGCGTCTGGTATCCAGACCGGAAAGCACCAATGCCACCACAGCCGCCGATGCACCGGGCGCAACCGTCACAGGCACACCTGCCGCATAGCAAAGCTTGACCAAATCCGCCCCCGGATCGGAAATGCCGGGCATGCCCGCATCCGTCACCAGTGCGATGCTTTCCCCTGCCAGAAGCCGCTCCACCAAAACAGGCCCCTTTGTGACCTTATTATGCTCATGGTAGCTTGTCATGGGTGTTTTAATCTCGAAATGATTCAGTAATTTTAAGGTATTGCGCGTATCCTCCGCCGCAATCACATCCACGCGTTCCATCAGCTTGAGCACCCGCAGGGTAATATCCTCCAGATTGCCGATGGGCGTGGCACAAAGATACAATGTTCCTGCCATAGCCTGCCATAAACAAACGCCTTACGCCTGTCCCTTTCCGTAATAAATCTCTACAATTTCCTCGGTATATTCCTGCGGTGCCTGATAAATCACCAGAGGTGCATCCACCTTCACCATGGGCTTGCCGCCCCTTGCCGCCTCCACCAGAACCATGGTCGGCTCCTTATCGGCGTAGGGCTGCACGAAACGAATCCGCTTCGGCTCCAGCCTATACTGCCGCAGAAGCACCATGATATCCGTCAGGCGGTGCGGTCTGTGAATCATATAAAACCGCCCCAGCGGTCGGAGCAGTCGTGCCGCCGCCGCAACCACATCCTCCAAGGAGCATAAAATCTCATGCCTTGCGATTGCCTTTGCCGCAAAGGGGTTCACCAAGCCGCCACCCTCATTCATATAGGGCGGATTGGATGTCACCACATCAAACGAGGATGCCCCGAACAGCTGCACCGCTTCCTTGATATCCCCCTCTTTGATGGAAACCCGTTCCTCCAGCTCATTCAAAAGCACACTGCGGTTTGCCATTTCCGCACTCTCCGTCTGAATTTCCAGACCGGTAAAATGCTTTCCTTCTGTTTTTGCCGCCAGAAGAATCGGAATAATGCCTGTGCCTGTGCCTAAATCCAGTACATTCTCGCCCTTTTTTACCTTCGCAAAGCCGCTGAGAATGACTGCATCCACGCCAAAGCAGAAGCGCTTCGGGTCCTGAATAATCAGATGCCCGTCCCGATGCAAATCATCCACTCTCTCATGGGGATGGATGGTAATATCATTCCTCATGATGCTTTTCGCCCTCCGGATTCTGCTTGCGCTTCTTCTTGGAGCGAATCAGCTTGATTTCATCCACATGATAGAACCCGATGGTCGGGGGATCGTTCTCCGCCTTTCTGACCGCCGCCTTTACCTGCTGCATCAGCACATTTGTGGTGAGAATTTCACCTGTACCGTCGGGCGTGGAAATAATATCCCCCACGCGGGGCAGCTTTTTATTGAGTTCCTCATAAACATCCTCTTCATATTTTAGACAACACATCAATCTGCCGCAGATACCACTGATTTTTGTAGGATTGAGGGAAAGATTCTGCTCCTTCGCCATCTTAATGGATACAGGCTGAAAATCTCCCAGAAAGCTTGCACAGCAAAGCGGTCTGCCACAGATGCCGATGCCGTTGAGCATTTTTGCTTCATCCCTTACGCCAATCTGGCGCAGCTCGATACGCATGCGGAATACCGCCGCCAGTTCCTTTACCAGCTCACGGAAATCCACACGCCCGTCAGAGGTAAAATAGAAAATCAGCTTATTTCTGTCAAACGTCATCTCCACATCCACCAGCTTCATATCCAGACCCAGACGGGAGATTTTTTCCAGACAAATCCCAAAAGCCTCTGTTTCCTTCTTATGGTTCTGCTCTACGGATTTTGTATCCTCCTCTGTTGCTCTGCGCATCACCTGCTTCAGCGGCGGAACAATGGCCTCCTCCGGCACAAAGCTGTTGCCCTTGATGACTGTGCCGTATTCAATTCCTCTCGCCGTTTCCACGATAGCGCCGTCTTCCTTTTCCAGTTTGATGCCGGCAGGGTCAAAATAATACATCTTCCCTGCCTTCTTGAACCGAATTCCAACTACTTCTATCATTTACCAGTCTCCTTTAAATCCATCAGCATGACTTCCATCGTCAGCCGAAAATTTGCATTCTGTGCCAGACGCATTCGTGCGGTTCTGACTGCGGCTGCCTTCTTCGCCAGAAGTGCCGCAGGCTCCTTCGCCGCCCGAAAGATGGCATCCTTTTTATCTCTTTGTATGAGGTATCCTTCCTCCCGCAGGCTTTTTGCCGTCAGCAGGTCGCGATACCATAATTCCATAATATCCAGAAAACGCAAATCGTTTTTATAGCCCTCCAGATCCTTCGCAAGCAGATAGGCATCCCCCTCACTCATGGAGGGCAGTGCTTCTAATTTGCCCAAAATATCCTGCCGCATTTCCCGAAAGCCTTCATCCTCGACAAGCTCCAACGCCTGCCCGATTCGCCCTTGGGCATACGCCGAAAGGATATGGCTTTCCTCTGCCAAATGACCTGCCTGCATGAGGTAATCTGCAATCGTTTCCGCCGAAAGCGGACGAATTTTCATCACCACCACACGGGAAAGAATCGTCGGCAGGAATGCCTCTGCACGCTCCGCCAGAAGCAAAAATACCGCATGGGCAGGCGGCTCCTCAAGCGTTTTCAGAAGCGCATTCTGGCTCTGGATATTCAAGGTATCCGCTTTTTCGATGATATAAATTTTCTTTTCATACTGAAACGGCTTTAAATCCACCGTTTCCAGCAGCTGCTCGCGCACATCCTCAATCGTGTAGGTTTTCCCGTTTTTCAACGGCTGAAAATAAATCACGTCGGGGTGGTTGCCATGATTAAAGGCATGGCAGCTTTTGCAGCTGTCGCAGGGGCGTTTTTCGCCTTCACATTGCAGTGCCTTCGCAAAGGTATTTGCAATCAGCCGCTTGCCTGCCCCTGCGCCGCCCAGGAAAAGATAGGCATGGGAGCTTCTTCCGCTCGCGGCAGAACGCCTAAGCTGCTCCACCAAAGGGGTATTCCCTCGGATTTCCTCAAATGTATACAAATCCGCCGCTCCTTTCCTTGGATTTTTTCGGAATCAATATTTGTGGAACTGCTCCACATCCAGTACAAATACCGTTGCACCGCCGACCTTTACCTCAATGGGTGCCAAAATCAGCCCATGCATCGCACCGCAGGAGGAGGGCAGTGTCGCATACTGGGTACGCGCCTTGCTGTTTTCCTCGATGATCTTCAGCGCGCCTTCTACCTTTTCATCCTCCACACCTGTCATAATGGTGGTGTTGCCTGCGCGCAGGAAGCCACCCTTTGTGGAAAGTCTCGTTACCTGAAATTTTGCTTCGTTCAGATGAGAGATTACTTCGCTCGCATCCTCGTCCTGAATAATCGCAATGATGAGTTTCATAAAAACCCCTCCTTATTTTTGTGGCGCAAAGCCAAATACTCTGTCTAATGCTTTTCGGATATCCGCAAAGACAGCCTCGGCAGGTCTGTCCGCATCAATATCCGCAATTCTTGTGCTGTTTTCCTTCGCAAGCTGCAAATAGCCTGCATACACCGCTTCATGAAATGCCGCCTTTTCCTGCTCCAGACGGTCAAGCACATGCCCGTCCTGTCGGTTTTTCCGCGCCATCCCCGCCGCAGGGGTGATGTTCAGAAAAATCGTCAGATCCGGCTCCACGCCGCCTGTCGCAATGCGGTTTACCTCTGCCACCATATCCCCAAGACCTCTGCCGAAGCCCTGATAGGCAATGCTGGAATCGGTGAAACGGTCAGAAAGCACCGTCTTTCCTGCCCTGAGTGCAGGAAGAATTTTTTCCTCAACGTGCTGTGCGCGCGCCGCCGCATACAGCAGCATTTCCGCACGCCCCGTCAAGTCCCTGTTGGCAGGGTCAAGAATCATCTCTCGGATTTTTTCTGCCATCGGCGTACCGCCCGGCTCTCTGGTCAGAAGGACTTCCTGCCCCATCTCTGTCAGATATGCCTCTATTTTCTGCATCTGTGTGGATTTGCCGCTGCCATCGCCGCCCTCCACGGAAATAAAATAGCCTTTCATCATACACCTCTGCGTAAAAATCATAAAAACCCTTGCCCGCCGCAGGCGCGAACCCGAAAAATGGGTATACGCTTGCTAATTGTATATTATAGCATATCCATCATAAGGACGCAAAGAAATTGCATGGAAATTCCTGCTGCGGCGGCAAAATTTACGACGAAAAATCAGCCCTTCAATCAAGTTGAAGGGCTTGTAAAAAATACGATATTCTATTTTTCCGTTTGCTCTAAATGCTTCAAATGCTCTGTTAAAACTAAATTGATATATTGCGAAAAAGAACGCTGTTGCTCCTCCGATAATTCCTTCACTCTTTTTACAATGTCTTCATCCAGCGTAACGCTGACCTTCTGTTTCAGTGGTCTCATCTTTCCTCACCTCTAACCAAACAATACTACAGGATAATCCACTCTGTCAATTCTCTGGCCGAAGGGCTTGTATCAAATCCATAATTCTATTTTGGTTCTCCTCATTTAATTTTAAAAAGCACGCAACCAGTTCTTCCTCTTTTGATGTGAATTTCATTCCAATCAGTTCATCTACTGTTACATTTAATGCTTTCGCCAAACGAATCAAATCGTCAATCGAGGGTTCGTTCCTTCCGCTTTCATAATTTGCAATCGCAGTATATCCGTAATGTAATTCTTTTGCTAATTTTTCCTGAGAATAATTCTTTCGTTTTCTGTATCTTCTTAAATTCTTTGCAAAGTCCGACATAAAATCACCTCAAAGCGAAAAATAGGCTATGTATCGCCTATATGGTATCATGTATCGCCTATTTTGTCTATAAATTCTGGGTATTCTGAAAAAAACAAATAGGAGGATACCCACATGAATACCATTACCGCAATCAGAAACCGCATCTTGCAGCTTTGCGAGGAACGTAACCTTACCATCAATAAACTGGCAACGATTTCTGCCATTTCCCCTTCTTCTCTGAAAAGTATTCTCTACGGAAATAGCAATAACCCCAAAATCCTCACACTGAAAATGCTCTGCGATGGTCTGGATATTACCCTTGCAGAATTTTTCGATACCCCAGAGTTTAATACACTGGAACAGGAAATTAAATAATCGTCCGCCCACAGGGAATTCTTCGATGAAATATTTTAAATGCAACGCATTTCCTATTTCAGAGAAGATTTCCCGAAGGTTGCATTATATCCGCACGAAGGAAATTCTTTCCCGAAATATTTAAAATACGAAGTGTTTTTCTTTTTCGGGGGAAGATTTTCCGAGGTCAGCGGACTATTTAACTTCTCGTCCGCTCGCAGAGAATTCTTTTTCAAAATATTTAAAATGCGTAGCGTTTGCCTTTTTTGAAAAAGATTTCTCAAGAATAGCGGACGTTTTATCCCTTCCCCTCAAATATCATTCATAAAATTCCCTCCCCTTCATATATTTGCATAGAGACAAAGTGTAGATTTGTTTGGCATTTTTGCAAAAGAAGGATACTTGATTCAGAATAGGAGGGTTTTTATGCCGTTGACATTGGCAAAGGAAACAATGGATATGAACTGGAAGGATACTGCCGCAAGCGGTTCCTCTCAAATTCTTCTGGAAGGAGATATGATCGTCCCCGACAGTAAGCCGGATCTGCAGGAAATCCTGCGCTGTCAGGGAAACGTGAAAATCAGAGAAAAACGCGTCACCGATGACCGCATTTCCTTTTCGGGCGATCTGGAAATCTCTGTGCTCTATCGGGCAAAAAACGGCGAGCGTCCGCTGTATGCCATGCAGGCAAGCCTGCCCCTTGAGGATTTTTTACATATCGACGGTCTGGAAAAGGATATGGAAACCTCCCTTGATGCTGTCCCGGAGCATCTGGACTGCCAGATTATCAATGATAGAAAAATCGGCGTGAAGGCTGTCCTTGGCGTGACCGCAACAGGCGAGCGTCAGAATCATACAGAAATTCTGAGCGGTATCAGCGGTGAGGGCATTGAATGTCTGCAAGGCATACTGCGGATGGAGCAGAACACCGCTCCCCTGAAAGACCGCTTCACCGTCAAGGAGGAAATCACCCTGCCCTCCGCCAAGCCCGAAATTGCAGATGTCCTCTGGCAGACCATCGACCTCACAGAGCAGGATATTCGCGCCATGGATGGTAAGGTGATGGTGCGTGGCAATCTGCGCATTTGTATGCTGTATTGCGATACCGAGGGCAATCTCGGCAGCTTCTGCGAAAAAATCCCTTTTAGCGGCTATCTGGAGGGGGAAGGCATCGAGCCGAAAACCGAATTAACCGGCACTTTGCAGATTGAGGATGCAAAGCTGACCCCTACCGTAGATGAAGATGGCGAGGCAAGACAGCTTGCGGTCGATGTCGCTGTCAGCGCCGCCTTGCAGGGCAGAGAAACCGTTGAACGGGAAATCCTGCAGGATGCCTATGCCCCGACAGGCACAGTCACACTCGAAAAGGAAACCGTCACCTACCCCGTCACCGTCGGCAGCGGGAAAAACCAATTCTCTCTGAAGGAACGGATTCACTTAGAGGAAAGCGAAAAGCCTCTGCTCCGCGCAGAGGAGATTTGGGGCGAGGTGCGCCTTTCCGAAGCACGCACCGCCACAGATGCCGTAGAAGCCGATGGCGTTCTGACCGTCAGCCTGCTGTATCACTGCGAGAATGACGAAACACCGCTCTGTATGCTGGAACGCGGGATTCCCTTCGGGCAAATGATGGAGCTGCGTGGCGTGGCTGAGGGCGATGCCGCCGCTGTGCAGCTGCGTCTGGATGATCTGGATTTTCAGATGCTTTCCGAGCAGGAGGGCGAGCTGCGTGCCGCCGTCACCATGGAAGCCGTTGTCCTGCGAGACGAAACGGCGGAAATCGTGAAGGATATCACGCCGGAGGAGGAAGCAGCCCCCTCCCCCATGGCAGGTGCGGTGATTTATATGGTACAGCCGGGGGATACGCTCTGGAAGATTGCCAAGCGCTACCGCACAACGGTAGAGGATATTCTGGCAATCAATGAAATCGAAAACCCCGATCTCATTTATCCTGGGCAGAAGCTACTCATCATCAAACAGATTCATTAAAAAAATCGGGCTTGTTGTCTGTATTTTGCAGGCAGCAGGCCTTTTTTCTTGCAGAAAAGCATTCTTTTGCCTTATGGTATAAAAAAACTATTTTTTCAGAAATGAAACCTTTTTCGACTTTTCGGGATATATAAGAGTGTAAGGCGCTTTACAAATCCTTTTACACTTACAAAAGAAAGTAGGTTTGAAATGGCAGAGGAAGAAAAGCTGCTCATGCGGCTCAAAAATAGAAAAAGAAATGCAATCGACGAAGCAATCGAGGTCTATACCCCCTATCTCAGCACGGTTCTTTATAATATGCTCGGGAACCGACTGCCGAAGGAGGATATCGAGGAAATCCTATCAGATGTGTTTGTAACGCTCTGGAAAAACGCAGATACCATTGATTTGGAAAAGGGTACGCTGCGTGCCTACCTCGCCGCGGTTGCCCGAAACTTCGCATTAAAGAAATTAAATAAGCAGAGAGACTACACCAGCCTTGACGAAATTGAGCTTCCCGACGAAGCCGCAGTTTTGGAGGAGAACACAGCAGACAGTGTTGTCTGGGATGCCGTTATGAGCTTAGGGGAACCGGATAATGAAATCTTTGTGCGGTATTATAAATTCGGTGAAAAAATCCGAGAAATCGCAAAGGCGACCGGCGTAAACCCATCTACCGTAAAAACCAAGCTTTCCAGAGGAAAACGAAAACTGAAAGAAATTTTATTACATGCGGAGGGACTGTTATGAAGCAAAAAAACGACTTGTTTGAAGAATTAAATATCAATCCAAAGAACAGGGATGTTTGCAGTCCGTTTGCCGTTGATATACAGGCAATCAAACGGAATGTCAACCGGACACTCGATTCCGCATATACAGAAAGGAAGACTGTCATTATGAAATCCAAAAAGAAAACAGCATGTATCGCCCTTGCTGCAACACTGGCGCTCAGTGTAACGGCGTTTGCCGCAAACGGACTGGTATCCAACTGGTTCAGCTCCTCTTCTTCCTTCGCGGATTATAAAACCCTGCCAACAGCACAGCAGGTGAAGAAGGATATCGGCTATACCCCCATTCTGATTGACAGCTTTGCAAACGGCTATGCCTTCCAGGATGGAAACATCATCAGCAATAATCTGACGGATGAAAACGGCAATTCCATCGAAAAATTCAAATCCGTTTCCTTTGACTATGAAAAGGACGGCGACATTGTTATCTTTGCACAGGATAAATACAATTCTCAGGCGGAATTGCAGGGCAGTGTCGCAAAAACTGTCGGGGATACCGATATTTACTACTACAGCTACACAAATAAGGTTGTTCCTGCCGATTATGAACTGACGGATGCAGATAAAGCTGCCAAAGCAAACGGCGATCTGGTATTCAGCTATGGCTCTGCGGAAGTGGAACTGAACGAGATACAGAGTGCTACCTTCGTAAAGGACGGCATGCAGTATCAGTTATTGCAGATTAACGGCAAACTGAGCGGAGATGAACTTGTAAAAATGGCGGAAGAACTTGTAGCTTAAGTCGAAAACGGGGCTTGTACAAAAAGAAGCGGTGAAACGAGGGAGTGTTTCACCGCTTCTTTTATTCTGAAAAGGAGGACCTTGTCTTTTTCCCACTCATCTCCGCAAGCATAGCGCCGCCTAAGATGCATCCCACGCCCAGAAGCCGCAGGAGACTCATCCCCTCCCGCAGCAGCACTGCCGAAAGCACCACAGCCGAAAACGTCTCCAGATAGCCCAAAACCGCAACGCTCTGCAATGCCTATCAGTCTCTTTTGCAGCAGGCAGGGGATGTAAAGGAGCTTACCGCAGGGCTGATTCGCATCGGAACCTTTTCCAGTGTTGCAACACATTGGCTCCCCAGTATCATCAGGGAATTTCAGAAGGATTATCCCAATATCGAATATGAATTTCTTCTGGGGGATTATCGCGAAATTGAAGCATGGATTCAGGAAGGGCGGGTAGACTGCGGCTTTCTCTGCCTGCCCGTTCGTCCCGATTTGGATACGATTTTTCTGGAACGGGATGATTTTCTTGCTATCCTCCCTGCAACACACCCCTTAGCGCAGGCGGAGCGCATCTTTCTTGATGCCCTCTGCAAAGAGCCGTTTCTGATGCTGGAGAAGGACAAAAATGCCGAAATTGCCGATTTTTTCCGCAGAGAAGGTCTTTCGCCCAATGTCCGTTTTATTACTTGGGATGATTACGCCATTCTCTCCATTGTGGAAAGCGGTCTTGGAGTCAGCCTTCTGCCCCGTCTGATTTTGAAGCGGATTCCCTATCAGGTGGCGGTAAGAGAAACCGTTCCCTCCTTCCATCAAGATATCGTCCTTGCCCTGCGCGACAGAAAAACTGCTCCGCTTGCCGTCAGACGGTTTCTGGAATATCTCCCCCATCGCTAAAAATTTTTCTGTGCAAAAAAGCATTGCCGGAGCATTTCTCCGACAATGCTTTTTATGTTATGTTTACCGAATCCTTCCCAAAGGGAACAGGCGGAAAAACACCTTCCCCTTCAAGTCCTCACAGGGAATTGCACCCATGTTGCGGCTGTCAAAGCTTTCCCCACGGTTATCCCCCATCACAAATACCGTTCCCTTCGGCACAGTCATATCCACCAGACCGTCCGTTCTGCCGTGGATATATTCCTCCTGCAATCTTGCTCCGTTCACCTCCACACCGCCATCCGCCAGAATCCGGATGTGGTCGCCCTCTGTGGCAATGATGCGTTTTACCACCGTTTTTCCCCCGTCCGCATCATAATAATGGAACATCACAATATCGCCCGTTTCATATTTTTCCTGCATCGTCGCAAAGCGGCTCATCAGCACGATTTCCCCATCCTTCATGGTCGATTCCATAGAACTGCCCGAAATCCGCATAGGCCAGCAGAAGAAAAACAGAATCACAATAATCACAGCCGCCTGCAGGATGGCTTTTCCCCATTCTTGTAAATGCACGTTCATTCCTTCACAACCTTCGGCGGCGAAGCTGTTTTATGTAACCCCCGCCCAAGGGCAGGGAAACGATTGGGGCTTCCCCCAGATTGAAACAAATTCGCCAAAATTCTCTATATTAGTATAAAAGATTCAGCCGAAAGACGCAAGGGACTTTCCGATGGAAAATTACGGTTATGACTCGCTCGGCTCAATTCTTTTTCGCAAAACGCCAAGCAGGAGCATCCCGACCAGCGCCCCCAGAATAACCGCTGCCAGAAAGCCGAAGGGATGACTGATGACGGGCAGAACGAAAATGCCGCCATGCGGTGCGCGCAGTCCGCAGCCAAAAAACATGCTCAATCCCCCTGCCACCGCAGAGCCGATAATACAGGCAGGCAGAACGCGCAAAGGGTCAGCTGCCGCAAAGGGAATCGCCCCCTCCGTAATAAAGCATGCCCCCATAATCAGATTTGCCACGCCGGACTGCCGTTCCTTTTCGCTGAATTTATCCCGGAAGGCGAATACTGCCAGCGCCAACGCCAACGGCGGCACCATGCCGCCTGCCATAACCGCCGCCATAATCTGAAATTCATTACTCGCAAGAGATGCCGTACCGAATACATACGCCGCCTTATTGATCGGACCGCCCATATCCACGCTCATCATACCACCCAGAAGAACCCCAAGCAGTACACGGCTACCGGTGCCAAGCCGCGCCAGAAGCCCGTAAAGCGCTTCATTCAGCCATGCCACAGGCGGATTGATAATCAGCTGAATCAATAACCCCATCAGGAGAATCCCGAAAACAGGGTAGAGCAGAATGGACTTGATTCCCTCCAGAGAACGCGGCAGCTTATCAAAGAGCTTCTTCAGCAGCAGAATCAGATACCCTGCCGCAAAGCCTGCCAGGAGCGCCCCCAAAAAGCCACTGCCGCCCTCCTTCGCCAGAAAGCCGCCCACAAAGCCGGGTGCAAGCGCAGGTCGGTCTGCAATCCCCATCGCGATATAGCCTGCCAGAATCGGGAGCATAAAGCCAAACGCCGCATCCCCGATTGCCTTGAAAAAGGCAGCCTGCGGCAGGTTGGAGCCGAAATTGGCAGGGTTCAGGCTGTAATCATCCAAAAGGAACGCAACCGCAATCAGAATACCGCCGCCGATGACAAACGGAAGCATGTGCGAAACGCCGTTCATCAGATCACGATAGACCTTCTTCCCTCTGCCGCGGATTTCCTCTCTGCCGTCCGCCATTTCCACATCCTTGCCCTCGCCGTAAACAGGTGCTTCGCCCTGCAAAATCTTCCCAAGCAGCACCTCCGGCTTGCGAATCCCGTCCGCAACAGACACCTGCAAGACCCTTTTTCCATAAAACCGCTGCATCTCCACATTTTTATCCGCCGCAACAATAATTCCCTTCGCCGCTCGGATTTCCTTCGCCGTCAGCACATTTTTCGCACCGCCGCTCCCGTTGGTTTCCACCTTAATGGTAATGCCCATCTCGCGCGCCTTGTTTTCCAGACTTTCCGCCGCCATGAAGGTATGCGCAATCCCCGTCGGGCAGGCAGTCACCGCCAGAACGTCATAATCATATTCCTGCTTTTCCGCAGTCTCCGCAAAGCGTTTTTCCTCCTCTATGCTTAAAATATGCAGAAATTCTGCCGCATCCTTTGCCGCAGTCAGCCTTTTGCGAAAATCCTCATCCATCAGCATGGCGGCAAGCCGTTCCAATACCTCCAGATGCAGCTCCGCCCCCTCCTCAGGCACCGCAATCATAAATAATAAATGCACCGGCGCACCGTCCGCACTCGCGAAATCCACGCCCTGTGGCACAACCATCGCCGCCAACGCCGCCCGTTTCACCGCACTGCTTTTGCCATGTGGAATGGCAATGCCCTCACCGATGCCTGTGGTAGAAAGGCGTTCTCTCTCTAAAATTGCCTGCTTGAATTTCTTTTTATCCTCTAAACTGCCGCTTTTCGCCAGCAGCTCCACCATCTGCCCGATGGCATCCGCCTTATCCTGTGGCTTTCTGCCAAGAGCAATGCTTTCTTTTTGCAACAACTCCGAAATTCTCATCGAAAATACATCCTTTCTTAACATTCCTCACGAATGATATTGATGGTTTCGTCATATAATCTCCGAATTTCTTCCCCCGTTGCCAAGGTTTCACAGAATGCACTCGCACTGCCTGCTGCAACGCCCCATTGCAGTGCCTCACGGTAGTTGCCCGTTTTCACCCATCCTGCCACAAAGCCGCCCACCATAGAGTCCCCCGCTCCAACAGCATTAACTAGCTTTCCTCTCGGGGCTTCGCCGAATAAAATCTCCCCCTCCGCCGTCAGAAGGATTGCCCCCTCCGCCGCCAGAGAAATCAGCACATTTTTCGCCCCCATCTCCTGCAGGCGTTTCCCCTGCGCAATGATTTCCTCGCGCGTGAATAAGCGTCTTTCTGCCAGCTCCTCCAATTCCTGAAGGTTCGGCTTGATAAGAAACGGCTCATACCGCAGAGTTTTCAGCAGTGCCTCCCCCGTCGCATCCACAACCGTATCAATCCCACGCCCCTTCAATAAATCCATGATTCTTTCATAAAAATCCTGTGGCAGCGAGAGCGGTACACTGCCCGAAATAATCAGAATATCTCCTTTCTGCAGGGTGCTTATCCTCTCAAAAAGTGCCTGCACCGCCGCCTGATCCACCGCAGGGCCACTGCCGTTGATTTCGCTGCCTTCCTGCCCCTTCAGCTTCACATTGATGCGGCTGAAGCCCTTCTCCAAACGAACAAAATCCGTCCGACAACCGCGCCGCCGCAAATCCTTCTCAATGAAATCACCCGTAAAGCCTGCCAGAAATCCCAGCACGCGATTACTTACACCCAGATTCTGCAAAATCATAGCGACATTGATGCCCTTGCCGCCCGAAAAAACCGCCTCGTTCAGCGCACGGTTTACCATCCCCGGATGAAATTCGCCCAGCTGCACCACATAATCCACCGAAGGATTCACCGTTACCGTATAAATCAAAGTCATCCCTCCGTTTCGTAAGCTTCGTAAATTGTTGTTAGTATATCCGGATTTTACAGAATTATCAATCCATCCGCTGATTCGTAGCTGCATTTCCCTACTTTTTCACGTTATACCGAAAAAAGGGTCGAAACAATTTTGATTGTTTCGACCCTTTCTTTACATCTGCTTACGCACCGTCCGGTATTCATCCTCCAAACGGTAATAGGGACAGCCTCCTTGAAAGCTGTCCGTGAGAAATTTTTCCATTTCATCCTCATCCAGATTCACTTCGCAGAAATATTCCTCAAATTCCTCGTCATATCCAAAATACATACAGGTTTCGCAATTTGACTGCATAGAATTTCCCCCGTTCCTCTTTCTGTATTTTTCCTCGCTGTTCGCAATAAAAAGACCCTCACCGCATTTCGCAGGAGGGATACTTTTTTGCATAAAAAAAGTGGAAGTTACAGGGCTCGAACCTGTGACCCTCTGCTTGTAAGGCAGATGCTC
>ERZ836760.113-NODE-113-length-133954-cov-17.995325_pt1 | contig 133954 bp, 101 predicted proteins | sample MGYA00519941_ERZ836760 | MGnify/ENA primary metagenome ERZ836760 (study PRJEB31850, sample SAMEA3708807) | human gut metagenome | biome: human gut; feature: human-associated habitat; material: faeces | place: China | collected 2014 ... | reverse complement strand
ATAAGCCTTTTACAGAAAGGAAAAGCCAGATCAGCACGCCCATCGTAACGTATCGCAAAGTAAAAGTAAGGGAAGAAGGATGTTGATAATGGCAGAGCAGAAACATGGCAGCGTAGTTTTATGGAAAAAGCATTGCTCAATGTAAAAGAATTTGCAGAGTATCTAGGCATCGGGCAGACCAAAGCAAGGGAACTTCTGCACGACCCGGGTTGCAATTTTACAGTGAAGATCGGAAACCGTTTATATGCCAACAAGTTATTAGTGGATAAATGGTTATTTTCTATTAGTGGAAACAAAAGAAAAAAAGGCTATTGAAAAGGAAGCAAAATTTTCGTATAATTTAAGTATTGAAATACGTTTCCTTTTTGAAAAGAAAGGAAATAGATATGCCAAAAGATTTAAAAGGTAGAGAATTACCAAAAGGAATTTATCAGAGAAAGGATGGACGATACGAAGCTAGAGCCATGATCCATGGCAACAGCATTCAACTGTATAATTACAATCTGAAAGAGTTGAAAGCAGATTTTGAAAAAGCAAAGGAGCAGGCAAGACAGGGCATTAACCAGAAATATGCAAATATTACCTTGAATGAATGGTTTGAGGAGTGGTTTACAAAGTATAAGATTCCTCAAATTAAAGAAACAAGTATCAATCCAATGCGTTCCAGATACTATGGCACTTTTGGTGCAATAATCGGAAACAAAAAGGTTGTAGATATTTTAAACATAGACATTCAAGAGGTGATGAATACAATGCATGAACAAGGGCGAGCGTCTTCCAGTATGAGAGATGCGCTTGGAAGGGTTAGAGAATGTCTTGAATCAGCAAAAAATAACAGGATAATCACTGTGAATCCGTGTTTTGACATTGTAGTTCCGTGGGAAAAGAAAAATAAGCCCAGAAGATTTTTGACAAAAGAGGAGCAGAACAAATTTCTGGAAACCGCCGGAAAAGGATGGTATAAGGAAATGTTTTATACAATGTTTTTAACGGGAATGCGAGTAGGAGAAATCGGTGGACTTAAATGGGAGGATATAGATTTTAAAAATAAATGTATCCACATAAAACGTTCTTTATCCTGTCAATATTATCACGGTGAAAAAATGCTGAAAATAACAACTCCTAAAACTCATAATTCATATCGAAAAATCCCATTCATGGGTGAGATAGAAGAAATGTTGCTTTCACAGAGAAAGAAACAGCAGGAATTAAAAAAAGAGTTGGGAAATAGATACAGAAGTACAGATGAATTTGCTGATCTGGTATTTGTTACTTCTATGGGCTCACCGGCTACAAGATATATTGTAGAAAAAGAGTGTAACAATATTGTAAAAGCAATCAATGAAGAAGAGGCATATGCAAGTATTATGGAGCAGAGAGCGCCGGTAGTATTTGAAAAGGTTTATCCTCATGCAATCCGACATACATTTTGCAGCAGATGTTTTCAGTTGAAAATGAATCCTAAAGTGGTACAGGCATTAATGGGACATCAAAATTATAGCACCACGATAGATATTTATACGCATGTGATGGAAAATGATATTACGGAAGAAGCTTGCAAAATGAAATCTGCATTGAGTGCAGCAATATAAATTTACCAAATATAGAATATTTTTACCAAAATTAGGGATTGAGGAATGAAAATAGAAGTATTAAACAGAGGGATCATTTTAAAATAGGAAAATTTTGGTATAAGAAAAACAGATAGCCGAAATGCTTGTAAATACAAGGAAAATTTATAATAGTTTGCAAAACAGATGAACGCATAATTCAACTGTGAATTTGTAAAAATAACGCAAAAATATAAAACCCTCATAAATGTGCAGAAAATACACGATTTATGAGGGTTTTTTACTGTCACAGGCAGTATCCATCGGAAATGCAGTAAGTGCCCTGAAGGATACCGTCCCCGGAGATTTCCCGGCAATGAATCTTTCGGAGATTTGTGAATTAATCCAGGAACATAAATCGAATGGTCCGGTAATGGAGATGAAACGTTAAACATAAGAAAAGAGGAACAAATTTGAAAAAACAAGACAAAAGAAACTGGCCGAAAGCAGTGATTCAGATCCTTTCTTTCCTGCTGATCCCGGGCTTGTTTGAGGCGCAGTTTTCTGCGGTTGGGACGATTATTTCCGCAGTTTATCAGGGGACGGTTTCGTGGGAACGGATCAGGTATTCGGTATGGATGGTGCTGGCGACGGTTCCGGCGGTGATTATTGTGGGACGGTTTTTCTGCGGATATTTCTGCAGCTTCGGGGCTGTGCAGGATTTTCTGTGGTTTGCAGGAAATAAGCTGAAAAAGCGGTTTCGAAAAGCAGGTGCGAAAAACCTGCATTCAAATTCAAAGAAGAGTGGAAGAAATGTTCCAACAGGCTGGATCAAATATGGTGTGCTCCTGTTCTGGGCAGTCTTCGTATGGAGCGGTATGATAAAATGGAACATCGCAGGGCCGTGGCAGGTGTTTGGACAGTACAGTTCCATCGGACACTGGCCGGGCGTGAAGCCGATGTTTTCGATTGGCGGTGCGCTGATTCTGGTGATTTTCGTCGGATCCGTCTTAATCCAGCGCTTTTTCTGCCGGTATCTCTGTCCCATGGGAGCCATCTACAGCCTGATTTCCAGATGTACGCTGTTAAAAATTGTAAAACCGCGGAGCAAATGCGGAAACTGCCGTCTCTGTACTGCAAAATGTACCATGGGAATTGATCTGACAGAAAAAGAGCAGACGGCAGGCGGCGAGTGCATTGGATGCGGGGTATGTATAAACGGATGTCTGAAGAACAATGCACACTGGAAGTACCGATACAGCGTGTGGATCGGTGTCGGGGTGACCTGTCTTACGATTGCAGCGTCACAGTTCCTGATCCGGAGCGAGAGCGGTTCCGTTGGTAAGACAGCAGGTGATGCGGCCATTAATACGGCAGAACAGAATCTGGACAGCAGATTCCAGGACGGCGCTTATTCCGGAAGTGGAGAAGGCTACCGCGGAACCGTGACCGTTTCCGTAAAAGTGGAACAGGGAACAATAACCGGATTGACGATAGAGAACGCCGAGGATGATCAGACATATCTGGACAGAGCAAAGTCAGGAATCTTTTCGGAAATCATGAAAAAACAGAGTGCCGAGGAGATAGATACCGTTTCCGGCGCCACCTACAGCAGTAAAGGGTTGATTGAGGCCACTCAAAATGCGTTAAAAGAAGCCGCCGGAGATGAGAATACTGTACAGGAAAATACAGCATCTGAATCGACGGATACAACGGAAGAAAAACAGGCATTCCTGGACGCCGGCCGTTTCCACGACCTGAAAGACGGTATCTGCACGGGTACCGCCGATGCCTTCCGCGGGGATGTCGAAGTGCAGGTAACGGTAGAAAACCAGAAAGTGACCGACATCTCCATCCTTTCCTACTGCGACACCGAGGAATACTTTTTCCGTGCAGCGCCTTACGTGATAGGGCAGATGAAAGAAGAACAGAGCCTTAACATCGACGCCTTGAGCGGTGCCACCTACAGCAGCAACGGTATCATTCACGCCACCGCCAATGCACTCGAAATCCCGGAAGACGAATATGCACCGCGTCCTGGCCGGGATCTGGCACATAAGCAGAAAGAGCACGGTCATATTGTAAAACATACGATCGAGAGCCAGGAGCAGTATGAAGAAAAAGTAAAAGAATACGAAGACGCACAGAATTAAAAAACAAAAATAATCTCAAAATAAGCACTGTAAATACATCCATCTGTATTTGCAGTGCTTTTCTGCTGTAACAGAACCCCGCCTGACTGCATCAAAAATATAAAAAATTTAACAATCATTTGATATAGACCTTATAGGAACAGGATAGCAGTTAAAATACAAATGTGCTACGATCGTGATTGTAGTAAAAAATATTCTGAAAGAAATGGCAGGAACAGCAAAAATACAGCGGTTAGGCTGGAGTCTGGAATGGATGCAGCGCATATCTGAAAAAGGAAACGAAAACCTGGGACAGCTGGGATATACGGATCATTCGCAGAAACACTGTATGCAGGTTGCCCATCATGCAGAGTACGGTACACTTCTTGCAAATGAACTTTTAAAAGAAACGGATATGACGTTGGAAGACAGAGTAACCATCGTTCCTCGGTTCTGCAGTTATTGCAGCTGTAAAACTGGCAGGCGGAACGATCAACGTGGCGGTTGCATGCCTGGCGATTTTCTTTGCACTGGGATTTGTTTTCCTGAAAATTGCAGATCGGCAGCCGATGGCGGGGGAGAGATAAAACAGAACATAGCATAAAAAATCTCAAAGCAGGAGAAAAAGCCGCTTTGAGATTTTTTGCGTTTCACTCCGGGGTTCCGCAATGAGAGGTTTTGTGGTACAATAAGCAGTGAGTCGGGCCGCAGGGGATGAGGGGGCCTGAAAAATATGAATCATACAGACAGGATGAAACAAAATGGAAAAAACCAAAAAACTGGCGGTAGGCATTTTAGCGCATGTCGATGCGGGAAAGACGACGCTGGCAGAGGGAATTTTATATAAAACAGGCCAGATCCGGAAAGCCGGAAGAGTGGATCACAAGGACGCCTTTCTGGACACGGAGGAACTGGAAAAAGCAAGGGGCATCACGATCTTTTCCAAACAGGCCGTGCTGAAGCTGAACGAGACGGAGGTCACACTCCTTGACACGCCGGGCCATGTGGATTTCTCGGCGGAGATGGAGCGCACTTTACAGGTCATGGACTATGCGGTTCTTCTGATCAGCGGTGCGGACGGCGTGCAGGGTCATGTGGAAACCCTGTGGCGGCTGCTCGCGCGGTATGAGATCCCGGTCTTTCTCTTTATCAACAAGATGGATCAGCCAGGCACGGATGCGGAAAAACTGCTGGAAGAACTGCAGAGCCGTCTCTCAGAGCACTGCCTGAATTTCTCGCAGGATCTCCAGAACGCAGAATTGCTGGAAGAACTCGCCATGTGTGATGAGGACGTGCTGGAGCAGTATCTGGAAACGGGAAGCGTGGAAGAAGACCAGATCCGCACGATGATCGCAGAGCGGAAGGTTTTTCCGTGCTGCTTTGGCTCTGCACTCAAGATGGAGGGCGTGACGGAATTTCTGAAAATTCTGGACCGGTTTACAAAAACGCCGGAGTACGGCGGGGATTTTGGCGCGCGCGTTTTTAAGATTTCAAGGGACACGGCAGGAAACCGTCTGACGCATCTGAAAATCACGGGCGGCGTGCTGAAGGTGAAGCAGATGCTCGGCGAAGAAAAGGCAGACCAGATCCGTATTTATTCCGGTGCGGGCTATACGATGGTACAGGAAGCACCGGCGGGGACGATCTGTGCCGTAACGGGACTGAACAGCACCTTCTCCGGTCAGGGCATCGGCAACGAAACCGAGGCGGAAAAACCGGTGCTGGAGCCGGTGCTGACGTACCGCATCGAGCTTCCGCCGGACTGCGATGTCCATCAGATGCTTGGAAAACTGCGCCAGTTAGAAGAAGAAATCCCGGAGCTCCACATTGTCTGGAATGAGCGCCTCGCGGAAATCCATGCGCAGGTCATGGGTGAGGTGCAGATCGAGATCTTAAAGAGTCTGATCCACGAGCGTTTCGGCGAATGGGTGGAATTCGGAGCCGGAAATATTGTATACAAAGAGACGATCCGCAGTACCGTGGAGGGTGTCGGCCATTTCGAGCCGCTGCGCCATTATGCGGAAGTTCATTTGCTGCTGGAGCCGGCAGAACCGGGCAGCGGACTGCAGATTGGAACCGTCTGCAGCGAGGACACCCTGGACCGCAACTGGCAGCGTCTGATCCTCACACATCTGCTGGAGCGGAAGCATCCCGGCGTGCTGACCGGGTCGGAGATTACCGATATGAAAATCACGCTGGTCAAGGGCCGTGCGCACATTAAGCACACCGAGGGCGGCGACTTCCGCCAGGCGACGTACCGTGCGGTGCGGCAGGGGCTGAAAAAAGCAGAATCCGTTCTGCTGGAGCCGGTCTATGCGTTCCGTCTGGAAATTCCGTCGGAATCGACGGGACGGGCGCTGAACGATATCCAGCGGATGTACGGCAGCTTTGAACCGCCGGAAATGGAAGGCGATATGACAGTGATCACCGGAACCGCACCGGTTGTGACGATGCGGGATTATCAGAAAGAAGTGACTGCTTACAGCCGGGGACGCGGAAGAGTGTTCTGTACCTTAAAAGGATATGAGCCGTGTCACAACGCGGAGGAAGTGATTGCCTCCATCGGCTACGATTCCGAGGCGGATGTGGAAAATCCGACGGGTTCTGTGTTCTGTGCCCACGGGGCAGGCTTTGTCGTTCCATGGAATGAAGTGGAAGACCATATGCATCTGGAATACACGCTGGAAAATCCGGAAGAAGAAAGCGATTCAGCCGAATCTGCGGCAGACCGGAGCGGCGGAGCATCCTCTGTGCAGAAAGCAAAAAAAGCATCCGACCGCGTGCCGATGGCAGCTTCCCTGCAGGAGGCAGAGGAGCTGGAAGAAATCTTTACGAGGACATACGGCAAAGTGGAGCGGAAGCGCGCCGGTTTCGAGCGGCGGACACATCCGGTCACCTCGTCATCCGGCATCGGGGATCCCAAATATGCAAAATCAAACCGCCCGAAGGAGCCGCAGGAGGAATATCTGCTGGTGGACGGCTATAACATTATTTTTGCATGGGATGATTTAAATGAGCTGGCGAAGTATAATATTGAGAGCGCCAGAGGAAAGCTGATGGACATCCTGTCAAATTATCAGGGATATAAAAAAATGACGCTGATTCTTGTCTTTGATGCCTACAAAGTAAAAGGCAACCAGGGTGAGGTCGGCATGTACCATAATATTCATGTCGTTTATACGAAAGAGGCGGAGACGGCTGACCAGTACATCGAGAAAACGGTTCACAGGATCGGCCACAACGGCAACGTAACGGTGGCTTCCTCGGACGGTCTCGAGCAGATCATCATTATGGGAGCGGGCGCGCATCGTCTCTCCGCACGGGATCTGCGCACAGAGATTGAACATACAAACGGCCAGATCCGGGAAAACTATCTGGAGAAAGAACAGAAAACGAAGTCGTACCTGCTGGAGAACGCCTCCGGAGAACTGGGAGACTTTTTAAAAGAGCTGGAAGAAGAGCGAAAAAAAGAGAGTAAAAAGAGCAAAGGAAAGGCTTAAGATGAATTACGCAATCATACTATCGGGGGGAATCGGAACGAGAATGCAGATGGGGAATTTTCCGAAGCAGTATCTGGAAGTGGAAAAGAAACCGATTCTGCTGTATACGCTGGAGCAGTTTCAGAAAAGCAGTGCCGTTGAGAAAATCGTCATCGTGGCGGCAGATGCCTGGAGAGAGAAGATCCGCGGATGGATGGAAGAAGACGGGATTACGAAATTTCTCGCCTTTGCGGATGCCGGGGATACGCGGCAGGAATCCATTCATAATGGCCTTACCGTCTGCATGGAGGATTCCGTATCGGAGAACGACGGTGTGATCATCCACGACGGCGTGCGGCCTCTGGTGAGCGAACAGCTGATTGGCGACTGCCTTGCGGCGCTTGCCGATCATGAGGGCTGTATGCCGGTGCTGCCGATGAAGGACACGATCTATCAGAGCAGCGACGGAACGAAAATTGACCATCTGCTGGAGCGCAGCACGCTGTTTGCCGGTCAGGCGCCGGAAGCCTTCCGGCTGCATCCGTACGCGAAGATCAACCGGGAAGCATCGAAAGAGGAGCTGTCCCTCACAAGGGGAACGAGTGAAATTGCCTACCGCCATGGAATGGATGTGGCGATGATCCCAGGGGATGAGCGGAACTTTAAGATTACAACAAGGAGCGACCTGGAGCGTTTCTGTACGATTGTGGAAGGAGAAACGAAATGAGAGCATACGAGCTGCATGGAGTCAATGATTTAAGAAGGGAAGACATCGAAAAACCGGAAATCCCATCCGGCTGGGTTCTGGTGCAGGTAAAGGCATCAGGAATCTGCAGCTCCGATATTCCGCGGATTTTCACAAACGGAACATACCATTTTCCAACGATTCCGGGTCATGAGTTTTCAGGCGTGGTTGCCGCATACGGCGAGGGTGTGCCGGAAGAGCGAGTTGGAAAACGGGTCGGCATTTTCCCGCTGATCCCATGCCGCACCTGCCCGCAGTGCCGGCAGAAAAAATATGAGATGTGCGAACACTACGATTACCTCGGCTCGCGCCGGGACGGCGGCTTTGCGGAATACGTGGCCGTGCCGGACTGGAACCTGATGGAGCTGCCGGAAAACGTCAGCTTCCGCGAGGCAGCAATGCTGGAGCCGCTCTCTGTAGCGCTTCATGCGGTGAAACGAAGCGGTGTGAAGCCGGGCGATACCGCAGCAGTGATCGGAACGGGCATGATCGGTTTTGCAGCGGCAGCGTGGGCGAAAGCGCTCGGCGCCGAAACCGTTTTTGTGATTGGACGGGGCGAAGCAAAACGTGCGATCGCAGAACAGATCCCGGGCATCTCATATGTGACGGAAGAGGAGAGTAAAGCGATTCAGGCGGATGTTGTAGTAGAAGCGGTCGGAACGCCGCAGGCCGTTTCCAGTGCAGTTCTTCTTGCAAGACCGGGCGGAAGCATCGTGCTGATGGGAAATCCATCGGGCGATCTTGCGATGGAAAAGAACGTGTACTGGCGCATCCTGCGCAAACAGCTGAACCTGATGGGAACGTGGAATTCTTCTTATGAAAAAGATGAAGCCTGCGACTGGACGGAGGCACTCGATGCGCTTTCGAAGAAGAAAATCCCGGCACAGGCGCTGATCACGCACTGTTTCCCGTCCGAAAAGCTGATGGACGGACTGGAACTGATGAAAAATCATAAAGAGCCATACTGTAAAGTAATGGTTTCATGGGAGTAGAAATATGAGAAAAAGTCAGATATCGGCATCCATGATGTGCTCAAACCTTGTGGATCTGCAGGTGACGATCGATGTATTTGAAAAAGAAAAAGTCGAATATCTCCATATCGATGTGATGGACGGCGAGTTCGTTCCGAACTTCGGCCTTGGCGTCGACTACATCCGCGGACTGCGGGAACTGACGAGTATTCCGCTCGATCTTCATCTGATGATTAAAGACCCGGAGTACAAGCTGCCGTGGATCGGCATTCACAAAGAGGACATCGTGACGATTCATTATGAGAGCACTTTCCAGGTGCAGCGCGCGCTCGATTACCTCGTGCCGTACGGCTGCAAGCGGTTCCTCGCGATCAACCCGGCGACACCGATCGGGCAGATCGAGGAAGTGCTTGATTATATCGACGGCGTCAATCTTCTGATGGTGAATCCGGGCTTTGCCGGACAGAAAATTGTGCCGAGTACGCTGCGCAAGGCGGAAAAGCTGCAGAAATTTCTGCAGGAGATGCACCGGGAGGACATCATTTTAGAAGTGGACGGAAACATTACGAAGGAGCACGGCGCGACGCTGCGTTCCTGTGGAGCCAGCATTTTTGTGGCGGGAACTTCGAGCATTTTCTGCACCGATGTATCGCACTTCGGAGAAAAAATCCGGGAATTCCGGAAAGCAGTGGAATAAGAAAAAGAACTGCCTTCCCGGGATGCACGGTTTGAAAAACAGACGAATACTGTAAAGTGAGAAATGACGGAGTGTGTCATATGGTAGAATTGCTTCTGCTTGCTGCGGCGCTCTCAGCCGATAACTTTGCAGTAAGCATCGGATATGGAAGCAGCAATACGAGAATTTCACCCGGCATGACGGCGCTGCTGAATCTGTTTTGCAGTGCTGCCCTGGTTGCTTCCGCGCAGTTTGGAAAAAGATTTCTGCAGTCCGCAGGACCGGAATGGGGAACCAGAGTGGGTGCGGGCTGCTTTTTTCTTATGGGAACGCTGAAAATTTTTGAAGAACTGAGAAAACGCAGAAGAAAAAAGCAGGGAAAACCAGAAACAAGACTGGAACATCTGGAAAAACAGCTCCACCCACTGGAATTTGGCCTGCTGGCGGTTTCGATGTCGGTGGATGGAATTGTCTCCGGCGTCTTTGCCGCGGATCTTCCGGTGACAGGAGGACAGATCTTTTTTGCCTCCTTCGCGGTCGGAATGGCGGCGATGTATGCCGGAACTGCCATCGGAAAAAAGACGGGGCAGAAAAACGGCGGAAACGGAGCACTGTTCGGAGGAATTCTGTTCTATTTACTGGCGTTTTTAAAGCTCACATAGAATTACATGTAAGAAAGAAAAACCAGCAGATCCCGGCGTAAAATTGACAAGCCCGTGCAGATATGCTATAAAAGTAGGAGGTTTGCTGCTGGAAAATTTAAAAAACAGATGCAGCAGACAAAGTAAGAGAGGAAAATACATGATTTCAGTAGTAATCCCTTCGTACAACGGTGCAGAAACACTGTTTCAGGCAATCGACTCAGTCCTTTGCCAGACAACAAAAACCCCGCTGGAAATCCTGGTGATCGACGACCATTCCACGGACGATACGCTGGAAAAGATGGGGCGTTACGGAGAAAATGACCGGGTACGGTATATCCGGAATGAGACAAACAAAGGAGCATCCGCATCCAGAAACCACGGTGTACAGCTCGCAAAGGGCGATTACATTGCCTTTCTGGACGCGGATGATTACTGGGATCCCGAAAAACTGGAAAAGCAGGAAAAAGCCCTTGCAAAGACCGGTGATGTGCTCTGCTGTACGGGTCGGGAGCTGATTTACGATCAGGAACCGGAAAAGCAGAAGATTTTTTCTGTCCCGGAGCGGATCACCTACAAAATGCTGCTGCGCGGCAACGTGATCGGCTGCTCGTCGGTACTGGCCAAAAGAAGCGTTCTGCTGGAATTCCCGATGGAAAAGGACGAGTGCCACGAGGATTATCTGGACTGGCTGCGGATCCTGAAAAAATACGGGACAGCCTGCGGTGTGGATGAGCCTTTGCTGAAATACCGGCTGTCCAGCACAGGAAAATCGGGGAATAAACTGCATTCTGCAGGAATGACTTACCGTGTTTACCGCGAGCTGGGAATGGGAACGTTCCGCTCCCTGTACTGTTTTGCGTGCTATGCGGTAAACGGTGTGCGGAAGTATTATGGTAAGGGCAAAAAGAGAGGAAGAGGTTGATGAACTATAAAAACAGGGAACAGTACAAACATCTGATGCGTGTCCTGGCGGTCGCGGCGATTGTGCTTCTGGAATGCGCTGTTTTTTCTGTGTTCTGGGACAGATACTATGCGAGCCACCTGTGGCTGGAGCCGTTCTGGGATAAGGGAAATCAGATTATCGTCGTGATCTACGGCATTTTTCTTCTGGTTTTCATGTACATTTACGGCGGCATGAAGATCGGCTACATGAAGGGAAGCAGCATCATCTATTCCCAGATGATGACGGCATTCTGTGCCAATGCGCTGATGTATCTGCAGATTATCCTGCTGTGGCGCCACCTGCCGTACATTCTGCCGATGGTCGGCATGACACTCGTGGACTTTGCGCTGGCAGGCATTGTATCCTGGCTTTTTGAGAAGACGTTTGCGCGTCTCTTTCCGCCAAGAGAGGTGCTTCTGATTTACGGTGAATACCCGATGGAAAGCTTGGAGCTGAAGATGAACCAGCGGCCGGACAAGTATATTGTAGCACATAAGGTGAGCGTGGAAGTGGGAGAGAAAGAGCTCTGCCGCCAGATTGACGCATACGGTCAGGAGGGCGTGATCCTTGGCGATCTTCATTCGGAGCTGCGCAACCGTCTGCTGAAATATTGCTATGCGAAAGAAATCCGTGTCTATCTGACGCCGAAGCTGTCGGATATTATGGTACGGAAAGCGGAAGCGCTCCATATTTTCGATACACCGCTTCTGCTCGCGCGAAACAGTGGTCTTTCGTTTGATCAGAGATTCTGCAAGCGCCTGCTGGATCTGCTCGTATCGACGATTCTTCTTGTGATCACGTCGCCGATTATGCTGATCGCAGCGCTCTGCATCAAGCTGTATGACCATGGCCCGGTGTTCTTTAAACAGAAACGTCTCACGATCGGCGGAAAAGAATTCTATGTCTACAAATTCCGAAGCATGATCGTGGATGCCGAAAAAGACGGCGTAGCCCGCCTGGCAACGAAGAACGACAGCCGCATTACGCCGGTCGGAAAGGTGATCCGCGCGACGAGAATTGATGAGCTACCGCAGCTTCTGAACATTTTCAAGGGCGATATGAGCGTCGTCGGACCGCGCCCGGAGCGGCCGGAGATTGCAAAGGAATATGAGGAATCGATTCCGGAGTTTGCTTACCGTCTGAAAGTAAAGGCAGGCCTTACCGGCTACGCCCAGATTTACGGAAAGTACAACACGACCGCATACGACAAGTTGAAGCTGGATCTGATGTACATAGAGAGCTATTCGATTTTAGAGGATCTGAAGCTGATTCTTGCAACCTTTAAGATTGTCTTTACAAAGGAGAGCACAGAAGGGCTCGAGGAAGGACAGACGATCAGCCTGAACGCGAAGGAAGAGGAGAAAAAAGATGTTTAATACCGAGGACGAAATTCTGCGCCGGCTGCAGGAAAAAAATCTGGAAATGGCCGTTATGTTTTACCACTGGTGCCAGAGAAATCATCTGACCTGTTATCTCTGCGGCGGCGGCTGTATCGGTGCAATCCGCCACGGCGGCTTTATTCCGTGGGACGATGATCTCGACTTTTTCATGCCGCGGAAAGATTACGAGAAGTTCCTGAAAATCTGGGATACGCAGGAGGAGAGTAAAATCTACAAGCTCGAGTACCCGAAAGAGGGCTTCTGCAATGCGCACACGTTTGCGAACATCCGCGACAGCCGCACCACGCAGGTGAAAAAGGAGCAGGTCGATATGGATCTCTGCCACGGCGTTGCGCTTGATATTCTCCCGATCGAGGGCTATGCACCGGGAAACCTTGCGCGGAAATGGCAGGTGATCGAGGGAAAGATTTTCCAGCTCTTCTGCACGCAGGTTATTCCGACCAAAGAACGCCACGGCGCGTTTATGCATTACCTGGGAACGATTCTGCTGGCGCTGGCTCCGACGCAGAAGATGCGGTACCGGATCTGGAAGCAGGCAGAGAACTATATTACAAAATTTGATATCGACAGCCCACGGGTGGACGGCATCACCGAGATGTGCGCACCGCAGGCGATTCTCCGGAAATATCCGAAAAAGATTTTTGCATCGGCGATTGAGGTTCCGTTCGAGAACGAGCGCCTGCCGATTCCGGTCGGATATGACACATATCTGCGCATGGCGTTCGGCGATTATATGAAACTGCCGCCGAAAGAACAGCAGAAAGGCCACCACGATGCGGCGTTTCTGGATCTCGATCATCCGTATGAGCAGTATAAGGGGATACACTACTGCTGTAAGAAATAAAGAAAGAGGATAAAACAATGCCGGAAATTTCAATCATTACCCCGGTGTATCAGGCAGAAAAATTTTTAAAAAAATGTGTGGATTCCATTCTCTCCCAGTCTTTTACGGACTGGGAGCTGCTTCTTGTAGATGATGGAAGCACCGACAAGAGCAGTGAAATCTGCCGGACATACGCAGAACAGGATGCGCGGATCCGTTATCACCAAAAAGAGAACGGCGGCGTCAGTTCGGCGCGGAATGCGGGCGTTGCGCTTGCAGAGGGGCGTTATATCACGTTTGTGGACAGCGACGATTTCGCAGCGGAGGATCTTCTGGAAACACTGTATCGTCTGGCGGAAAAATATGATGCCGAAATGAGTATCTGCCGCGGATACGATCTCTATGAAGGAAGGCCGGTGCCGGATCTGAAACAGGAGGGAATCGAATCTGTGACCGACAGCGAGGAGGGACTGCGCCAGGTGATGAAGGCGCGCGTGTTCGGCGTGATGCCGTGGGGCAAGCTGTATCGGAGAGAGATTTTCGAGGGCGTTGTCTATCCGGAGAAAACAATCGCCGAGGATGCATACGTCATCGTTCCGTTAATGGAGCACTGCCGGAAGGTGGCCTTTTCCACAGCACAGAAATACTATTATGTGCACCGGCGCGAAAGCCTCACGACAAGCGGTTTTCGCTGGTCAGATCTGGGTTCGGTGGAAGTATGGGATCATAATCAGAATGTCGTGGAAGAACGCCACCCGGCGCTGAAAAAAGAAGCAGGTGTGCGCTGCTGCTGGGCGCGGTTTTTCGTGCTGGACAAGCTGATGCTGTTGGAAACCATGGACGCGGAGAAAAAGGCGCTTGCGAAGAGGCTGGCAAAAGAGCTTAAAAAGCATCCGCTTCTGGTACTGGAAGGCGATCACTTCACGAATGGGCGGAAAATCGCCTATCTGACCCTGTTTCTGGGAACCGGAATTTACCGGCAGTGCGTTCGTGCACTGTTCCGGAAAAGAAATTTATAAAAAATGCGGCAGAAACGAATGAGATTTTCGTTTCTGCCGCATTTTTATATGGATTTTTCTAGCTTTCTTTTTCGGAAAGCAGAACACCGTTTTTATCAAACACATACGTTGTTCCGTCAATTTTTTTCGTCCCGGTGACGCATCCGCCCCAGCTCTGGAAATAATATGTTTTTCCGTCAATTTCTGCCCAGCCGGTCTGCATGGAAGCATCATCGTTGAAGTAATACCAGTTGTTTTTATAATAGAACCACTGCGATTTTCTCGCACCGCCCCAGCTGTAGGTAAAGTACCAGACACCTTCCCGGATCACCCATTGGTTTGCCGGCATGACGCCGTTTTCATCAACAAAATAAAGATTGTTGTCATACGTAAAGGCTTCATCCGTTTTCCGTGTACAGTCCTCATTAATATAATAGTATTTATTCTGAAGCAGCAGCCAGCCTTTTTGTACGGCACCGCCCCAGCTTCTGAGATAATAATAGTTTCCATCCCATTTCAGCCACTGGTTCTGATACATTTTTCCGCTCTTATTTACAAAGTAGAGATTGTTGTCATACAGGAAACTTTCGTTCTGCTTCAGGGAACCGTCCGCATTCATAAAATACCAGGCGCCATCGATCTGATACCAGCCATTGGTTACGCAGGAATATTTCTGTACATAATACCAGGCACCGTCATGGTACAGCCAGGTGCTGCCGGAAATACCGCCCCAGGAAAGAAATTTGACGCGGTAACCGTTTAAGGTAAGTGTCGTATTGCGTGCGGCACCTCCCCATGTGTAAAAATAGTACATCGTTTTGGTCTCTGGATCAGCGTGCCATCCGGACGAATACATAATACCGGTATCCTTGGCGAGATAGTACCAGTTGTTGCTGATAAACTGCCATCCGGTCTGCATCTCACCGCTGCCGGAAAAATAATAGTAATCTCCATCAAGCAGAAGCCAGCCTGTTGCCATAACGCCGTCCGCGCCGAGGTAATACGTTTTGTGGTCGAGGGTGAGCCAGCCGGTATACGGTGTTTCATCATCGTTGTAGTAATACCATTTTCCATCCCGTTTTACCCAGCCGATGACGTGGCGTTCGTTTGTGATCACGCCGTTTTCATCGGAGGTATATTCGATGCCCGTTTCTGTGTCGCGCCAGGAAGTGGAGCATACGAGAAGATGGCTGCTGTCTGCATAATATTTCTGTCCGCCGCGGGTGAAAAATCCGCTGTACGGGATGCCGTCATGATAAGCAACGAGCTTGGAAGAACGGCCGCGGTAAATTTCATAGGTATCATCCACGTTGGAAGTGACCGCGGAACCGGAAAAGTCAGCAATGACTGCCGGAAGATCGCCGGAATATTCTGTCGTGGAAAATACGCGCAGCCCCAGAGAGGTCAGGGTCTCGACGGTATCGTTATCCATAATACGGAAGTCACCGGTCTGGATAAAATATTCCGGGTTGACGGCAGCAAGATAGTCTGCATCGACAGCATTCGGATATCCGTGATGATTGGAAGTCATCAGATCAATGCTGTACAGCCCGTAGTTCGAAACAATCCGGCTGGCATCGCCCTCGACGTCGTCGATATCGCTCGTCAGAAAAGCGCGGTGGTCGTTTGCGGAGGCAATTACACCAAGACAGAACTGGTTGGCGTCCTCTTTTGGACTTGTGAGATAATCTTCCTCGTAGTTGACAATCTGGATCTGGAAATTTCCAAAAGCAAAATCAGGAGATCCTTCTTCTGCGGAGGCGGCACCGGGATTCAGATGCTGGATCAGGGTCACACCTTCAGTCTCTTCTACAGCAGTAAGAAGCTGGTCGTAGACATAAAGATTGTCCCAGAGACGCGCAGTATTATAGATATAACTGTCATCATACGGGAGCAGATAAACCCGGTCGGGGGAATACAGCCGCACGATGGTATCGCCGGTTCCAATATGGTCGCTGTGCGGATGTGTTGCAACATAAAACTGCAGATTATCGGAGGTGACACCGAGGGAGTCCAGGTAGGAGAGTACCTCATCGTCGTAGCCGGTCGACGTTGTGATGCCGCTGCGCAGCGGATAACGCGGATCAGATCCGTCAGGGTAATCCCAGTCCTCGCCGGAGTCTACCATGCCGAAAATTTTCTGGCCATTATCGTCTACACTTTCCAGAACGATGGCATTGGAGCCGCTGTCGAGTGTCAGAATGTGAATTTTTGCTGTAGTATCAGCCGCATGTGTGTTTTCCGGGGTGAGAAAAAGAAAAGCAGCGGCAAGGGATGCCGCGCCAATGGAAAACATGGATCTGCGGGTATGCCGGGAAAAAGGCATATCAATGGCTCCTTTCGTAACATATATCATTAAAACAAAAAGTAAAACAGCCGGGTGGAAAATAAGCGCTCAACATCACAATTATACAAAATTTCAGGGAAAAGTCAATGTTTATTAGAATTTCGATTACTTGACGCAGACAGGGCATCATGTTAGAATGAGTGGGATTGGGAATGTAAGGAAAAGAAAGGAACCAAACATGATTACCTTATTAAAAATGCCGGCACTGTTTCTGGGAATGCTCGCAGTGTTCTGCTGCCTGGGTTCTTTTTTTATCAGAGAAAACAGGTATGAGAGCGGACATCTGGGTGAAACTGTGCTGTTTGGCTTTATTGCATATTACTTCTTATTTGAACTGATTTCTGTGCCGATGATGGTGCTCGGTGCAAAGCTGCATCTGCTCGCATGGGTATGGGCTGCTGTTGTGGCTGTCCTTGTAATTGCTTCCATCTGTCTTCATCTGGGAATGTGGAGAGAGTGGGGAAAAAGAAGCGGCGGTTTCTGGAGAGGAAAGACGGCGGCTTTTTATGTGATGCTGGTGCTGATTGGAATCCAGCTGTATTTTGTTGCTGCACTGCAGGAAAACGGCAGTGCGGATGCAGCGTATTATGTGGGAAGTGTGACAACGAACCTTGCGACAGATTCCATCAGTAGCTTTGACCCATATACAGGAAAAGCACTGGATTTTTTTAACATCCGTTATGTGTTCAGCATGTATCCGGCAGCAAATGCAGTACTGTGCCGTTTAACGGGCCTTCATCCGCTCGTAGTGACGAAGGTGATTCTCTGTATGATGACGGTAGTTTTAAGTTATCTCGTCTATGCACAGATCGGAAAGGCGCTGTTAAAAGAAAAACAGATGGTATGGGTGCTCCTGTGCTTTATTAGTGTTGTGAATCTGAATTTTCATACGATCTTTTCAAATGCGTCGTTCCTGCTGACGAGGGGATACGAGGGAAAGGCCGTATTGTGCAATATCATCCTCCCGTTTCTGTTTTATCTTGGTCTGCGCATGTATCAGGAGAAAAACGGAAAGAGAGTCTGGCTGCTGTTTTTCATGACAGGCGTCGCTGCGATTGACCTTACGATGTCATCCATGATGACTGTACCGGTGGCCATGAGTGCTGTGATTCTGCCGAATCTTGTGCGGAAAAAACGCTGGGGACAGAGCAGGCTCTATCTGCTTGCTGTGCTACCGTGTGTGCTGGTGCTTGGGGTCTATCTCCTTGGTGTGCGCGGTATCCTGCAGATTCCGGTTGTGCGGTAGAAAGGAGAAAATGTGGGCGGAATAAATCTGAATGAGAGCGGCCTCGATTTTGTGAGACAGGTCTTTGTGACGTTTGGAGGAAACACAACCGTACTGACGCTGTTTCTGCTGTCGGTGCTGTATCTCGCTTTAAAAGGAAAAAAGGAAGAGCGGTATGTGTTCGTAACAACCGCTGTTTTTCTGGCCTTTACGGTATACAATCCATTTGCGGTGAAATATATCCTGGGAAAACTTGGAATGGTCAATGTCTATTACCGGTTTTTCTGGATTCTGCCGATGGTACTGACCATCGGATATGCCTGCACGAAAGTTGTGGGCGGGCAGAAAAAAGGCTGGAGACGGTATCTGACCGCGGCTGCGCTGGCAGCGGTCATCTGTTTTGGCGGAAATTCCGTACTGGCTGGCGGACTGCCGAAGCTGCCGGATAACCAGTACAAGATGCCAGATGATCTTCTGGCCGTCTGTACGGTGCTGCACGAAGAAGCGGGAGAGGGAACCGTAAGAGTTGTCTTTGAACCGGATTTCAACCTGATCGTGCGGCAGTATGATGCTTCGTTTGAACTGGTTCTGGACCGCGATATGGTTCTGACCTATCAGGGCTCCAATACGGTATCAACCGATGCACTGACCGAGCAGGAAATTGAAGACGAAACAAAGATCCTTCAGATTATCACACAGATGGATCTGTCGCTGGATCAGAAAGAATTTTACAGAAGTCTTAGGGAAATGAATGCAGAGTATATTGTACTTTCGAGCAGTTCAGCGGCAGTATCCTATGTGGAAACAGCGGGGTGCATCCCGGTAAGAGAAGTAGAAGGGCATATCATTTTCCGCGTGGAAGAAAAGTAAGAAGGAGGACTTGTTTTTGAATAAGGCAAAAGATTATATTCAGCTGCACCTGAATATCCTGCTGTTTTCTCTGACGAGTGTGTTCTCAAAAGCAGCATCGGTTCAGCTGAACCGGGGAGGAATCAAAAATCCTCTATTATATGTATTTTTATTTCTGATGGTTGCAAACTGTGGCATTTACGCTATTGCATGGCAGAAGGTAATCAAAAAATTCTCTTTGTCAACCGCATATGCAAACCGCAGCGTCTATCTGATCTGGTCCCAGATCTGGGCCGTGCTCATTTTTCATGAAAATCTGACGGTAAAAAATATCATCGGCCTTCTGATTGTGCTGGTGGGAGTTATGGTGGTGCAGCGATATGAATAAATATATGATTTTAATGCTGATCTGTACAATGTTTTCAGCAGTATCACAGATTCTGCTGAAACAGAGCGCCAACGAGGAGCATGCATCTGCACTTCGCGAGTATCTGAACTGGCGCGTTATTACAGCGTATGTGATTTTCGGCAGTGTACTTCTTTTAAATACATACGCTTACACACAGGTGGATCTGAAATACGGTCCGGTTCTGGACACCTTCACATACGTGTTCGTACTGCTGCTGTCGTTCGGCATTTTAAAAGAAAAAGTATCAAAAGGAAAACTGATCGGAAATCTGATTATTATTTTAGGCGTGCTGGTATACACATTGCCATAAGGAAATTTGGATTGTACCATGGAAAAGAATGTGCTATAATCATAGAATGTTCTTGACTATGACATAAGGTCATCCTTTAGAATAAAAACAGAAACCCCAAAAAGTTCATAAGAAGAGTTTGAAAAAAAAGAAAGAGAGGAACAAAAAATGGGAAAAATTAACGTAGAAACATGTGAAATTGAAGGATTAAAAGTAATTACTCCAACCGTATTCGGGGATGAGCGCGGTTATTTTATGGAAACCTACAATTACAATGACTATAAAGCAGCAGGAATTGATCAGGAGTTTGTACAGGACAACCAGTCCAGTTCCAAAAAAGGTGTTTTAAGAGGACTTCATTTCCAGATCAACTATCCGCAGGATAAACTGGTTCGCGTAGTAAGCGGCGAAGTGTTCGACGTAGCCGTAGACCTTCGTCCGGGTTCCGAGACATACGGAAAATGGTTTGGAGTTCTGCTTTCTGCTGAGAATAAAAAACAGTTCTTTATTCCGAAAAACTTTGCGCACGGCTTTATCGTACTGTCCAATTCCGCAGAGTTTGCTTACAAATGCACCGATTTCTATCATCCAAACGACGAGGGCGGTCTTGCATGGAACGACCCGGAGATTGGCGTAGAATGGCCGATGCCGGAAGGAATGACCGTAGAAGATCTGACCATCTCAGAGAAGGATCAGAAGTGGGGCGGAATCAAAGAGTTAAAGAAGTAAAACAGGAGAAATGACGAATGTCGAAGAAAAAAACAATACTGCTGGCAGTGTGTGCCATTCTGGTTGTGCTGCTGAATGTAGTAATACTGACGCACAAAGCTCCGAAGGATGGACCGGTGGAACTTCAGATGAAGGTTCAGTCGGATCTTACCGATCAGATTAAGATATATTTCAGCCCGAACGAGTATTACAACGAGGAAATGACGGACGATTACACGTACGTGAACCAGTATCCGATCGGTACGATGGATGAAGAAAGAGAGGTTTCCTTTACCATCGACAGCTCAGCGAAAAAGCTCCGTATGGATTTCGGCGTGCAGCCGGGAACCTTTGTGATCCGCGATGTGAAGCTGAAATACCGCAGTACCGAGATGGAGATCCCGCTGGAAACTCTGATACAGACAGAAAACCATGATATGGTTTCCATGAAAATCGAGAAGGATGCGAACGGGAATGAGTGTCTGGTGATGAAAACCGAAAACACGGACCCTTATCTCGATATGGATCTCGATCAGAGTGTGATTCATGACAGCTATGCTGCGCATGCGGCAAAAATGAATTGGATCAAAATCCTGACAGCAGTCATTCTTCTGGATGGGGCATGCCTTGTTCTGTTCCGGCACAGAGAGAAGGTGCTGGCGCTTCCGCTTGAGCTCTTTCAGAACAGAAACCTGATCTTTGCGCTTGCCAAAAATGATTTTAAGACAAAATATGCAGGCTCTTACCTTGGTATTGTATGGGCGTTTATTCAGCCGATCGTCACCGTTCTGGTTTACTGGTTTGTATTCCAGGTGGGATTAAAAAGCCCGGGAGCAAATGGTTTTCCGTTCGTTCTCTGGATGATTGCAGGTCTGGTTCCGTGGTTTTTCTTCTCGGATGTACTGAATGCAGGCACGAATGCACTGCTGGAATACAGCTATCTGGTAAAGAAGGTTGTATTTAAAATCAGTATTCTGCCGATGGTAAAAGAGATTTCGGCACTGTTTGTCCATTTATTTTTTGTGGCTTTCATGATTTTCCTGTACAGCTGCTATGGATACTTCCCGGATCTCTACTTCCTGCAGCTTTTGTATTATTCATTCTGCGTATTTGTATTCTCACTGGGAATCTGTTATGCGACATGCGCGATTGTCATTTTCTTCCGCGACCTGTCGCAGATCATCAGTATTGTCCTGCAGGTCGGTGTCTGGGTTACCCCGATTATGTGGAATATTGACCAGGTAAGTATGCCGTCCTATTTGTTAAAACTGCTGAAGCTGAATCCGTTCTATTATATTGTACAGGGTTACCGTGACAGTCTGATCAACAAGGTGTGGTTTTTTGAGCATTTCGATCTGACAATCTATTTCTGGATCGTCACTCTTGCACTGTTCGGAATCGGCACCATTATCTTCAAACGTCTGAAAGTACATTTTGCAGATGTCCTTTAAAGAAAACAGGAAAAGCGTGCCGGAAGTTTTTGAATTTCTCGCACATTTTGGGAAAAAAGAAATAAGAGGTACAAAAAAAGAATGAACGATAACGCAATTACCGTGGATCATGTAAGCAAGCTGTATAAGCTGTATGATAAACCGTCTGACCGCTTCAAAGAAGCGATGGGACTGACCAAAAAGAAGCTGTATCGCGAACATTATGCACTGCGGGATGTCAGCTTCCATGTAAGACGTGGAGAATCCATCGGCATTATCGGTACGAATGGTTCTGGAAAATCCACGATGCTGAAAATTATTACCGGTGTTCTGAATCCGACAGAAGGCCAGGTGAATGTAAACGGAAGAATTTCCGCACTGCTGGAATTGGGAGCCGGTTTCAATGGAGAGTACTCCGGAATTGAGAATGTTTATCTGAATGGAACCATGAATGGATTTTCCAGAGAGGAAATCGATGCCAGAATGGATGATATCCTGCGCTTTGCAGATATCGGTGAATTCGTGAATCAGCCGGTAAAGACGTATTCCAGCGGTATGTTCGTCCGTCTGGCTTTTGCCGTTGCCATCAATATCGAGCCGGAAATTCTCATTGTCGATGAGGCTCTTTCTGTCGGAGACGTTTTCTTCCAGGCAAAATGCTTTCGTAAATTTGAAGAGTTTCGTGAAATGGGAAAAACACTGCTGATGGTAAGTCATGATTTAAGCAGTATCAGCAAATATTCCGATAAAGTAATTCTGCTGAATCAGGGTACCATGGTCGATGAGGGCGAGCCAAAATACATTGTTGATTTGTATAAACGCTTCCTCGTCCATCAGGAGGAAAACCCGGAGGAGGAGAAAAAGCAGAAGGAAGAAGCAGCCGCGACAACACCGGAGGAGCAGGAGGCAGCAAAAAAAGCAGCCGAAGAGCAGAAAGAACAGGAAGTTGCGGGACTCGCCTTAGAGGCCGGAAGTGGATTCCGGATGAATCCGAATGTACTGGAGTACGGAGAAAAACGGGCAGAAATTACCGGTGTTGCGATTTATGATGAAAAAGGATTGTGCACCAATACACTGGAAAAAGGAACGCGTTTCCGGATCGCCATGCAGGTGAAATTCCATGCGGAGGTACAGGAACCGATCTGCGCGTACACCATCAAGGATGCCCGGGGAACAGAAATCACCGGTACAAATACCATGTATGAGCAAAGTGACATCAAACCGAAAAAACCAGGTGATGTGATTACAGTTACCTTTGAACAGGAACTGAACCTGCAGGGAGGCGAATATCTGCTGTCCTTTGGCTGTACCGGATACCGGGATGCGGATTTTCACGTATACCACAGGCTGTACGATGCATGCAGTCTGACCGTAGTTTCCACAAAGAATACAGTTGGATTTTTTGATATGAATTCGAAAGTAACGATAGAAGAGTGAGAGGGTACTTATGCAGGAGAGAATCGGTAACATTGAACTGGATTACACCTATTACCCGGGAGAGGACATTTACAGCGACGGACCCATTGAAGACGAACTCCTGGAAATTGCAAAAAGCTGTACAGAATCGGAACTGAACGCCGAAATTGCCAGAAGAAAAAGCTGGCCGGTGCTGTATCATTTTTCCCATATCCGCCAGAATATTCTGGAGTGGGTGCCGTTCCGGAAAACAGACAGAGTTCTGGAGATTGGTTCGGGCTGCGGCGCCATCACGGGTGCCATCGCACAGAAGGCCGGATCCGTTACCTGTATAGATCTTTCCAAAAAGAGAAGCTATATCAATGCTTACAGAAACCGTGCATATGACAATATCAATATCCTGGTGGGAAACTTCCAGGATATTGAGGAAAATATGGACGAATGCTACGACTATATCACCCTGATCGGGGTGTTTGAATATTCAAAAGGATATATTGGTACGGATGATCCTTATGTGGAGATGATCCGCAGAATCAAAAGACATCTGAAGCCGGGCGGACAGATACTGATTGCAATTGAAAACAGGTTGGGACTGAAATATTTTGCGGGCTGCACGGAGGATCATACAGGTGTCTTTTTTGACGGTATCGAGGATTATCCGAACCTGCAGGGGGTGCGGACCTTTTCCAAAAAAGAGTTGCAGGAAATCATTGACCGGGCAGGTGAGTTTGAAACAAAATTTTACTATCCATACCCGGATTATAAGTTTCCGCTGACAATCTATTCCGATGAATATCTGCCAAAGTGCGGGGAGCTGAAGGTGACTGCCTACAATTATGATCGGGCAAGAATGGAACTGTTTGATGAGACGAGAGTGGAAGACACGCTGATTTCCAACGGACTGTTTCCGGAGTTCTCCAATTCCTTTTTCGTACGGGTGAAATGGGGGGAGGCGTAACATGAACCATACGACAGAAGAAATTCTTTATATCAAATATGCCAATGAAAGAAACCGGGAGTTTGCTGTACGGACGGAGATTTTAGAGAACATCGACGGAAAGCGCAGTGTGAAAAAAACGCCGCTGTACCCGGAGGGAAAGGCACATGTGGCAGGTCTTATGGAAAAGTACCGCAGACTGGAACCGGACTATGAAAAAGTGGGACTGTTCTGCAACCGGGCGGAAGCAGACGGCGAGTCGGTACGGCTGGAATACCTGATGGGTGAATCCATGGAAGAATATCTCGATGCGCTTCTGAACCGCAAAAAGAAGGAAGAGGCAGAAAAGCTGCTGAAACAGTACATCGAAAAGATCCAGGCACTGCCGGGACAGGAAAGCTTCTGTATGACAGAGGATTTTAAAGAAGTATTCGGGGATGCCAAAGGCCTGGAAACCATGGCATCTGTTTCCAATGCCAATATCGATATGGTCTGCCAGAATGTGATGATGGATGAGAACCGCTGGACGATGATTGACTACGAGTGGACCTTTTTCTTTCCGGTTCCGACGGCATTTCTCGTATATCGTGTACTGCATTACTATCTGGAGACACATGGAAAGCGCAGTGTCTTTAACAAGGAAGCAATGTATACCTGGGCTGGCATTACGAAGGAAGAGCGGGAAGTGTTTCATGAAATGGAGCAACATTTTCAGCGCCATCTGACCTCGGAGCATGTTCCGATGCGTGAAATGTACGGGGCGATCAGCCCGGGAACGTATCCGGTGCACCATCTGGTCACAAAGGAGCAGATTCGCAGAGGACAGGAACGGATGCAGGTTTTCTTTTCGGATGAAAAAGGATTCCGGGAGGAGAGAAGCGTTTATTATCGTCTGGAAAACGGAGAATTTCACGGAACGATCGAAATTCCGGAGCACACCGATGAGATTCGTCTGGATCCGTGCGACGGAATGGGGCTCTGCCAGATTGAGGAGCTTTCCTTTGATACGGGAACGATGGGAGAAATTGTGGTATCGGATGGAATCACAGGGGACGGAGAAGCGTATCTGATGAATGCACCGGATCCGCAGTTTTATCTCGGAAAAGTTCCAAAAGGGGCGAAAAAGCTGACGATTCATCTGCGTGTGGTGGTGACAGAGGCAGATTCTGTGAAAATTAATGAATTTGCTGGAAAACTGCTTGCGAATGGGGAAGAAAGGCTGAAAAAACAGAAAGAAAAACAGCAGCAGAAAGAGGCCAGATTGAAACAGGAAGCAGAAGAAAATTTCTCACGGCAGGCAGAAGAAATTGCCAGACTTCAGATGGAACTGGCACGGAAAACAGAAAAAATAGAACAGATGGAACAGACAAAGGTTTGGAAGTTGTACAGAAAGTATCGCACGATACGCGAAAGGAATTAATAGATTAATGGGAGTTATTTATTCATCGGTTGACGCAGAAGGATATACACCGGAAAAAAATGGTACTTTGACCTTAAGCGGATGGAGAGGTTCTGAGGATGTCGGAACGATTGAGATGATTTGCTTGGCAGACGAAACGGAAATTTCTACCGTGGAAATTTCAAACCACAAAAGAGAAGATGTATTTCAGATCTGCAAGACACTTTCGAAGGAAGACAGCAAGGTCGGATTTGAACTGACGATGACAGAGCTCAATCCGCTGATCGAGCAGCATCAGAATATCCGTGTCGTTTGCCGTCAGGGAAAGAAGGAAAAGACGGTATGGGAAAAGACGACAGCGGAGCTGAAAAAAGAAGTCGGAGAACGTACTCTGATTCGAAAGATCGATGATATTCGAAGACGGGGAAGCCAGATGGTAGTATCCGGCTGGATCATCGACTATCTGCAGGAAAACCGGATCAAAGTGCAGGATTGTCATGGAAAACCGATGCCGTACGAGATAAAACAGATGGCAAGACCAGATGTCTGCAAAGCGTATAATTTAACAGATATCAAGGCGTTTGGATTTGAAGTGGCTGTTGCACGCAAGGATCTTAAAAATCAGATGTTTACCGTTTGTTTTGAAAATGAAATCACGGTAAAAGAGACAACCATTGACGTGAAAAAATACGACTTTGAGAATTCTCCGAGAGGCCGTATGATGCAGACCTTAAGTCTGTCCCGAAGAAAAGAAAATAGGAAGATCATACGTGAAAAAGGATTTTCTTATTTTGTAAAATTTGTGCAGAATCAGATGGACGTGGAGCAGGATGACTACGAAACGTGGTTAAAGATGCATCAGCCAAATGCAAAAGAGCTGAAAAAACAGCGTAAAACAAAATTTGTGTATGAGCCAAAAATCAGCATCGTTATTCCGCTTTTTAATACGCCGATTCGTTATCTGGACGAACTGCTGGTATCTATCACATCCCAGACGTATGCAAACTGGGAACTCTGTCTGGCAGACGGAAGCACGAAAAAAGAGGTCGGTGACTTTATCCGCCAGAAATACGGAAAAGAAAAACGAATCCGTTACCAGAAGCTGGAAGAGAATAATGGAATTGCCGGAAATACAAATGCGGCGGTTGCTATGGCTACCGGTGACTATGTGATGCTGTGCGACCACGACGACCTGGTTGCAGTCGATGCACTGTACGAGATGGTATCCGTCCTGAACGAGGATTCATCTACCGATATCATTTACACCGACGAGGATAAGGTAAACAGCGACACGACTATGTATTTTTCTCCGAATTTTAAACCTGACTTTAACTTCGACTTCCTTCGTTCGATTAACTATATCTGCCATATATTCACGGTGCGTAAGACGATTCTCGACGAGGTTGGAGGATTCCGCGAAAACTTCGACGGAGCGCAGGATTTCGATTTTATTCTGCGGTGCTGTGAGAAGACAACAAAGATCGCGCATATTCCGAAGATTCTCTATCACTGGAGAAGCCATGAAAACTCCACAGCCGGAAATCCGGACAGCAAGCAGTATGCGATCGATGCCGGAAAGCGTGCGCTCGAAGAGCATTACGCCCGTCTCGGTATTGATGCCGAGGTACGCTATACGGGTATTTTCATCATGTTTGAGTCTGTGTTAAAGGTGAAAGACAATCCGAAGGTATCGATCCTGATCCCGAGCAAGGATCACGTTGAGGATCTGGACAAATGCATTACATCGATCGAGGAGAAATCAACCTGGAAGAATTTTGAGATCATTGTCATTGAAAACAACAGTACCGAACAGGATACCTTCGCCTATTATGACCAGATCCAGCTCCGCTATCCGAATGTACAGGTGGTTTACTGGAAGAAGGGCTTCAACTATTCTGCGATCAATAATTACGGTGCATCGTTTGCAACCGGCGATTACTATGTTCTGATGAACAACGATATCGAAGTGATCACACCGCAGTGGATGGAATATATGCTGGGCTATTGCCAGAGAGAGAATACCGGAATTGTCGGCGCAAAATTGTATTACCCGGACGACACGGTACAACACTGCGGTGTTGTTATCGGTATGGGCGGCTTTGCCGGTCATATCCTGACGAGAACGGAAAGAAAAGACAGCGAGCATTCCGGAAGACTGAAAGCGATCCAGGATATCAGCGCTGTGACGGCTGCCTGCCTGATGATCAAGAAAACTACGTTCGATGCAATTGGAGGACTCGATGAGGAGTTTCAGGTAGCGCTGAACGACGTAGATCTCTGCCTGAAGGTACGAGCACACGGAGAACTGGTGGTAGAGAATCCGATGGTGGAAATGTATCATTACGAGTCAAAATCTCGCGGAATGGAAGACAGCAAAGAGAAACACGAGCGCTTTAAACGGGAGATTGCGAGATTCCGCACAAAATGGGCAGATATTCTGGAAAAAGGAGACCCTTATTATAACCCGAACCTGACCCTGATGTACGATGACTGCAGAGTCCGTGGAAAACACGAGCACTTTGATATTATCGATGAGATTGAAGGAGGACACTGATGGCCGAGGATATTTTTGAGGTAAAAAGAGAACGGTTTGATCTGCTGCGTCCGGAGATTTATTTATTACAGGGAACGTGGCCGGAGGGCTACCGTGTGGAAGCATATCTGAAAAAACAGCAGATCTCCGGTGAGGTAATGCCGTGGGATTATGTGAGTGTACTTGAACGTGCTGTGGCGCATGAGCATGAGGGAACAAAAAGGGTAACGGTAAGCCTTACCATGCCGAAAAAAATCGAGCCGTCCGGAAAACTGGTCATCTATGCAACACGCGGCGGCAAGAAGATCAAGTGGTTTGAGATCGGGGCGAAAGAACTGGCCCGTCGTCAGAACAGCCCGTATTTTTACATCGATGAGCAGAAAACACTCCGGGATGAAGAAATCTGCAGAGTCCGCGGCTGGGTGGTATCGGATCAGCCAGTCAAAATCGCAGTTTACGATGAAAAGAAGAAGAGAATCTTCTGTGAGATCCAGCGGAACAAGCGAATGGATGTTGCGGAGATGATTACGGAGACTGAGGTAGATCCGAAATGTGGTTTCTATATGGAGGTTCCGATCAAGGGGAAAAATGTGATTAATCTTGTGTTCCGTGCCGGTCAAAAACAGGCCGTTTATTCGATTGGTCAGCGACCGGAGATGATCGCAGCCGAGAAGGTGAAAAAATATGTTAAAACAGGCCGCCGTTATCTGCAGAACCATGGCTCGGAGGAGCTGATGGAAAAGGTGCTTCATAAAATTAAGAGCCTGCGTCATGCACCGATCGATTACGCAAAATGGCTTCCGAAGCACCTGCCGGACAAAGTGGAACTGGAACACCAGAGAAAGACAAAATTCGCAAGAGAACCGAAATTCAGCATCATTGTGCCGCTGTACAAGACCCCGGTGAAATATCTGGAGCAGATGGTACAGTCGGTAAAACAGCAGACGTATCCGAACTGGGAGCTGGTGCTCTCGGACGGAAGCGGAAAGGATTCTCCGTTAAAAGGAGTGCTGGCGCGCATAGCAGCTGAGGAGCCGCGTATCCGTGTGGTGGAAAATGAAAAAGCGTTGCAGATTTCCGAGAATACAAATGCAGCGATGAAACAGGCAGCCGGTGATTACTTTGTCTTTATGGATCATGACGATATGCTGACAGAGCATGCACTCTTTGAGTGTGCCGCCGTTATCAATGAGACACCGGAGACGGAGGTGATCTATTCCGATGAGGATAAGATGTCGATGGATGGACATAAGTTCTTCCAGCCGCATTTCAAACCGGATTTCAATCAGGATCTGCTCTGCACAGTCAATTATATCTGCCACCTTTTCGTGGCAAAAAGAGAGCTGGTGGAAAAGGTCGGTATGCTTCGCAGCGAATTTGACGGAGCACAGGATTATGATTTTATCTTCCGATGTACAGAAGAAGCAGAAAAGATCTGTCATATTCCAAAGATTTTATATCACTGGAGATGCCACGAGGATTCCACAGCAGAAAATCCGGAGAGCAAGCAGTATGCGTTTGAAGCCGGAAGAAGAGCGATTGAGGCGCATTATCAGAGAAAAGGAATCCATGCAACGGTGGAGAACGGCGAGTTTCTCGGCCTGTATCGGACGAAATATATTCTCGATGAAAAGCCGCTGATCTCGATTATCATTCCGAACAAAGACCACATCGATGATCTGGACCGCTGCGTACAGTCGATTTTGAAAAAATCCAGTTATCCGAATCTGGAGTTTATTATTGTGGAGAACAACAGTACGGAAGAGAAGACTTTTGCCTATTATGAAAAACTGCAGAAAGAGTGCAGCAAGGTTCAGGTATACTATTACAAAGGAGACTTCAATTATTCCAAAATCAACAATTTCGGTGTCCGGCACGCAAACGGAACGTATCTGCTGCTGTTGAATAATGACACAGAGATGATCAACGATGACTGCATCGAAGAAATGCTCGGCTACTGCAGCCGCAGTGATGTCGGAATTGTCGGTGCGAGACTGTACTACGAGGACGATACGATCCAGCATGCCGGTGTTGTCATCGGCTTTGGTGGAATTGCCGGTCACTGTTTTGTGCAGCAGCCAAGAGGAAACACAGGATACTGCCACCGGATTATCTGTGCACAGGATTACAGCGCGGTAACAGCAGCGTGCATGATGGTAAAACGGAGCGTCTTTGAAGAGGTCGGCGGACTGACCGAGGAGTTGGCGGTAGCATTTAATGATATTGACTTCTGCATGAAGGTACGGCAGAAGGGATATCTTGTTGTGTACAATCCTTATGCAGAGCTGTACCACTATGAATCAAAGTCAAGAGGTCTTGAGGATACACCGGAAAAACAGGAACGTTTCCATAAAGAAATCCGAACTTTTGAGACAAGATGGCCGGAGATTTTGAAAAACGGAGATCCGTATTACAATCCGAATTTATCTCTGGAGACGCAGAATTTCTCTCTGAAACGCCTGTAATACCCGAAAAGGAAAGAAATAGAATGAAACAAAATACAAAGAAACAGGAAAAACGGTTGGAAGCCATTTTCCTTCTGGCGGTTTTCCTTACTATCCTGATGTGGGCGCTGGTGCAGCCCTTTAATGTATCGCCGGATGAAGCCATGCGATATCAGATTGTGGATTACATTATGCGCCACGGAAAACTCCCGGTAGGCTATGATGCGGAGATACGAGATCCGAACTGGGGATTTTCCTATGCTTTTTATCCGATTACGACGTATATTGCAGGAGCGGTCTTTGGAAAAATTGCAATACTGTTTTCAAGTTCCGGAATGGCACCGATTTACGGTGCGCGGCTGGTTAATGTGATTTTCGGAACGATCACCGCAGGGCTGAACCTCAGGATCGGAAAAATGCTGTTCGAGAAACGAATGGCATGGTTTTACACGATTCTGATCTGCTTTCTGCCCGGCACGATTTTCTTTAACTCCTACGTCAATATGGATGCGCTGGGACTGTGCGCTTCCTCATGGATCGTTCTTTGCTGGTGTAAAGTGGTCAAAAACGGCTGGAGCGTGAAGCTTTGTGTGGAGCTGGGAGCAGCGATTTCTCTCTGCGCGCTGTCGTACTTTAATGCCTACGGCTATATTCTGTGCAGTATCCTGTTTTTTGGCGCAACGATTTTGCTTTGCGGAAGAAAAAAATGGGATGTAAAACGGATGATTCAGCTTGGACTTGTCGTGACAGCCGTTGTTGCCGTGCTGGCCGGCTGGTGGTTTATCCGGAATGCGATTCTGTATGACGGAGATTTTATCGGACGGAGCGCCTGCGCAAAATACGGTGCAATGTATGCGGCGCCGGGCTTCACGGAGGATACCAAGATTCTTCCCAAAAATATGGACATGACGATCTGGGATATGTACATGTGGATTCCGGGAAAATGGCAATACAACTGGCTAGTTACGGTACTGGTCAGCTTTATCGGTGTTTTCGGTTATATGAATGTATTCCTGGCCAAAATCTGGTACAAGATCTATATTCTTGGATTCGGAATCGGCATCCTGGCCTCTGTTCCTCTCTGGAAAAAAATGCTGTGGATCAGAAAGAAAGAAGAAACCGTGGTTCGTACAGAGGAAACAGAAGAGGAAACCATCACATATCTGGTGGTGAAAAAAGAAAAACGGTGGAGCCGGGAAGCAATGTTCCATCTTTCCATGGCAATCGCAATGGTGATTCCGTTTATTCTGCTGACCATTTATGCCTATTCTTCTGACTTTCAGGCGCAGGGACGCTACATTTTGCCGATGATTCTTCCGTTTATGTATCTGATTACAAAGGGAATGGATGCACTGCTGAAATGTCTGATCAGGAAAGAAATGATACGGAAATGGATCGTGCGGATCGTGGAAGGACTTTATATTGCCTCCGCATATGCCGTTTATTTCTTTGTTTTCCTGCCATTATATCATTAGAAGAAACGAAAAAAGACAGACTTTTGGAAATGATTTCCGGGGTCTGTCTTTTTTTTGTTAAAGAAAAGCCTGGAAAATGTAAGAAAAATGTAAAAAAATATTGCAATGCAGGGGAAATCTGTGCTATCGTAGAAAAGAACGTGTAAATCGAACAGAAAAACAGAAAGGAAGCGTGAGAATAAGGCAACATGGAAACACAAGAAGAAAAGAAACCGAAGAAAGCGATTCAGGTACTGAAAAAAACGGGAATTGTAGTACAGTATGTCATCGTATTTCTGGCCATCCTGATCACATCCAGTATTCGGTGGATGTTTCGGACGTGGACAAGCCTGAATATGAATGAGCTGATGTTTCACCTGCAGTCACCGGTAGAAGGAACCGACACGGGAATCATCAAAAGCTATATCGTATCCTGCCTGCTGGTTTCGGTTGTACTGACCGCAGTTCTGGTTTTTCTTTACATAAAAATCAAAAACAGACGGCGCATTGTTCTGGGAATCAGCCTGGGCTGTATGATCTGCATTGCAGCTGTTACGATTAGATATATGTGGGAACGTCTTGGAATCACAGCCTATGCAAAAAACCAGACAACAAGTTCCAGATTCATCGAGGATAATTACGTAGATCCCAATTCGGTTTCGCTGACATTTCCGGAGAAAAAGAGAAACCTGATCTATATTTTTCTGGAATCGATGGAAAATACCTATTCCTCGGAGGAATACGGCGGAGCTTTTCCGGAAAATACGATTCCGGAGCTGACAGAGCTTTCCCTCGAAAATGAAAATTTTTCCGGCGATCAGGAAACCTTAAACGGAGGGGTTCCGCTGACGGGAGCAACCTGGACGGTGGGGGCGATGTTTGCGCAGACTTCCGGCCTTCCGTTAAAGATTCCGATTGAAGGAAACTCTATGGATACGCAGAAAGAATTCTTCCCAGGTCTTACGACACTTGGAGATATCCTCGATGATGCCGGATACGACCAGACGCTTCTGATCGGATCCGATGGTACATTCGGCGGAAGAAAGCTGTACTTTGAAGAACATGGAAATTATGACGTAATGGATTATAATTACTGCGAACAAAACGGGCTGATTCCGGAGGGATACCGTGTATTCTGGGGATTTGAGGATAAAAAGCTGTTTGATATTGCAAAAGATACCCTGAAAGAGAAAGCAGCATCCGATGAACCGTTCAACCTCACGATGCTGACGGTCGATACCCATTTTGAGGATGGCTATGTGTGCGACGAGTGTGACGACACATTTGGTGAAAATCAGTATGCAAACGTCATGGCGTGCTCAAGCAGACGCGTGGCAGAGTTTGTGAAGTGGGTGCAGAGCCAGGATTTCTATGAGAATACAACGATCGTAATTTCCGGAGATCATCTGACGATGGACAGTGATTTCTGCGAGGATGTGCCGGATACGTATGAGAGAAAAGTCTTTACGACGTATATCAATGCGCCAGTGCAGCCGACCGACACCACGAAATACCGGGAATATTCTACCTTTGATCAGTTCCCGACAACGCTGGCAGCACTTGGCGTTTCTATCGAGGGAAACCATTTGGGTCTTGGAACCAATCTGTTTTCGAGTGAAATTACGCTGATTGAAAAATATGACAAAAATGTAGTAGATGATGAGCTGGAAAAACAGTCTGACTTTATGGATGAGATGACGAAGAACATCAAACAGGTAAAGAAAGAAGAAACATCGGATAACGATGATACGACAGAGGAAACAGAACAGACAGAACAGACAGAAACGCAGGATCAGCCACTGGCTGAGATTGAGGTAACGCCATACGATTACCACAAGGGCTACTATACCATCACCGTACAGAATATTGTGCCGGATGATGTCCACACCGTGCGGTGTGCCATCTGGCAGGAAGAAGACCAGAGCGATCTGATCTGGTATGAGGCAGAGCACGAGTCAGATAATACGTATGTTGTAAACAGCATGGCGAGAGATTTCGGCTATCGGCCGGGAGAGTATCAGATCCATGTTTACGGTGTTACAGATGAAGGAGATCCTGTTTTGCTGGGAAGCTCGATGGGAGAAATTGTAAAATAAAAAGAGGCGGTCGCTCTTATGATCTGATATGCTCCCTTCCGGGAAGACAAGTAATAGAATAAAAACTTGTTACCCGGGAGGGAGCATATCCATTTTTGACGGCAGAAAAATTTTACCGGCAGAGGAAGTTTGTGCTTTTTTGATGGCCTGTTTGGCAGGAGAGGTTCACATTTTCGGAACGCTTTGTCAGGAACATCTTTCTTTCCGGTAATAGAAGAGGATGAACAAAAGAAAAATCAGAAACAGGATAGCGTCCGAACATGTATAGGCAAGTGCGGTGCCCATCAGTCCCATGCTTTTTACGAGAACCGGGGAGAGTACAGTGGCAAAAAGGCTGGCAAGACCAAAGCCCCAGAGCATAGCATATTGATGACGCATGATGGTAAGAATTACCTGGTCGATCACGGCAAGGGCAAAGAAACCGCCGCCGATCAGAAGTACATCCAGAACGGCAGAATACGAATTCAAATTCACACCGAAAACAAGAGAGAGAACCGGGCAGCCAAGAATTGCGCCACCAAGAAGGATCACAAGAGAGATTCCAAGTGCGGCAAGATGCATCAGAAAACAGTATTTTAAAAAGGCCTGATTTTTTTTCTGTTCCCAGAGAACCGTGAGCTTTACCAGCACCGGCTGAAGAACGAAGCCCACCAGCAGGTTGATGACAAAGCATGGCATGAAAAGATAGGTGTAATATGCCTGCATTGTACTGCTCAGGTACGAGTCAATCGCATATTTCGGTGCATTTCCAAGATAGATCAGCAGAAAAGCGCCGAGGCAGAGCGGGAAGCATTCCACCAGAAGGCGACCGATCGAAGCCATGGAAAAGGAGCGGACGGAAAAAGAAAAGGCATCTTTTGTAAGGAGCAGAAGAAAAACCAGCATCAGCACCGAGACCAGAATGGAAGCGAGGATGGCTGTCATAACATTTCCGGAAATCAGCAAAACGACAAGAAAAGCGGTGCAGTACGCAAAAACACGCAGGAAAAGAAGCTTTCCGCTGATATCAAGACGTCCGTTCCGCTGGAAGAAGCCTCCGTATAAATCATCCACTGCGTCAGTTACCTTCAGAAGGCATAAGAAGACAACAATCAGTGCCTTTTCCGGATAATAGCCCTTGACGATGACAAACAGAATCGAGATGATCATCATGGCAGTGCTTGTCAGAATACGGGAACCCAGATAAGTGCCAAATGCGTATTTGTCTTTGATGTCTGTTGACTGAAAGTTGCGCATGCCGTAGTTTCCGATACAGAGCATCATTTGTGCAGTGGAAAATCCGAGCGAAAAAATACCGGCGTCCTCGGTGCCGGCGATTCTGGTGACAAACAGCAAAAGAATAATGGAGACGACCGAGTTCAGACCGCTGGCCATCAGATTCCAGAAGACAGCAGCTTTTTCCGTCCCGCTTTTCGGGTATAATAGAAATTTTTTCATATGAAAATCTCCTGTGAAGTTGTTTTTGATATCATCTGGCATTTTAACATATCCGGTGTGCAAAGTAAATACAGGAAAGTTGTGATGGAACATTATTGACTACTTTGCATGGGCATGATATGCTAAAAAGCGATTACACGATTAAGGAAAGGAAGGCAGATGAACAGGTGAAGGTTCAAAAAGGAAGGCTGATAAAGGAAATTATTATTGTACTGCTGTGTATGGTTCTTGGAAGTACATTAATAGAACTGGGGGCGAATATCAGATCCATTGGAAAGGGAAAACAAAGTACAGTAATTCCAGATGAAAGTATAACATTAGAAGGCTTTGCCAGCGAGGGCGGTGGATATTATTTACAAAGTGGTGAGGGAGTATTAAGATGCGAGTTAAATGGTGAATATCTTAAAAAGTTCATCTATGATTTCGATAGCAAAGATTTAGTTGATGCTAAGATTACGGTCGGATACGATAATTCGATGGGAAAAGAAGAAACCATAACAATAGAGGACAAAAATCCGATTTTGCTGACCAGATCTGTTGTGAATGTTGGGAAAAAGGCAAAGTGGATTCAGATCTCGTTGTCAAATATTGAAAGCGGATTCTTTATCAGAAATATAGAAGTAAGCAATTCGTTTGAGCTGAATAAATATAGAGTTTTCAGCAGTAATATTCTGATTCTGGGAATTTGTCTGCTCGTTATTTTTAGAAAAAAAATAGGAAAAGAAATAGAGTATGGGTTTGCTATTATAGCATTAGCTCTTGGAATTGTTTTTGTGATTTCTATTCCGACAAATAAAATCGGATGGGATGAAGAAACACATTTCAAACGGGCGTATGAGATGTCTTTATATCCGGGGGAAGAACAGGTTTCAAGCGAAATAGCAGCTCAGTTCCGCGCAGATACCGTTTATAACTATCCATATTTTCAGCCGCAGTCCTATGAGGAAAAGCAGAATCTGAATGGGCTTATGAATTATTATTATCAGGATGGTGATCATGCAGTAACAGTAAAAGGCAAACTGTGTGGAGTATACACGCCGGGACTGGTACTGCAGGCACTGGCAATGAAAATTGCACGGGCGATGGGAATGCCGTTTGACTGTATTTTTCTGGCTGGAAGATTTGCGGAATTGCTGCTTTATGTTTTTGTTATGTTTTTTACGATCAGGATCATTCCAATGGGAAAAAGAGTACTAACTTTTATTTCACTTACTCCAACATCGCTTTTTCTGGCTGTGACTTACACGTATGATACAGTTGTTTTCTGTTTTATTTCGCTGGCGTTTGCAATTATGATGAGGGAATGGCTGGTTGAAAAAGAAAATGTGAATATGAAACGGATGTTTCTTGCGAATGTATTTCTGATCATTGGATGTCTGCCGAAAGCGATTTATGCACCGGTAGCTCTGATCCAGACATTAATTCCGACAAAACGATATGAAAATAAGAAAAAGAGAAATCAGATGATGGTGGTGGCAGGTATTGTGTTCCTGCTTTTACTGGCATCGTTTGTTATCCCGCAGATGTTAAATCCGAGTGCGATGGAAGACGTAAGAGGGGGAGCAAATGTGGATTCCGGCCAGCAGATGAGTCTGATTTTGACGCATCCGTTTGCATATGCAGGGATTGTATTAAAGAACATTTGGACCAGTTTTGCAGATTATGCTTTTGCAGAAGCATGTTACAGACTTCTGGGCCATCTGGAGCCGGCACCGTTTCGGTATCTTATTCCAATTCTGGTGGTCTTTCTGATTGCAACAGACTATACAGAAAAACTGAACAGGAAGATAAACTGGAAACAGAAAACGGGAATCTTAATTTTCATTGGAATGTCAGTGGTTCTTATCTGGACGGCACTGTACGTTGCGTTTACTGCGCTGGGAAGTACCAGTATAGGTGGAGTTCAGGGAAGATACTACAGACCATTACTATGGATGCTGTATCTGGTTTGCAGCAGTAATTTCGTTGAAATAAAGGCATCGAACAGACAGTATAATCGCTTTGTGTTAGGAGCAGGTATGCTGGTCTCGGGAGTTACGATCTGGCGGATTTTTCATATGTTCTGCATTTGAGAGATCATAAATCAGGGGGAGGGGAACAGGTAACCTCCCTCTGTTTATGCTATTTGGAAATATGGGGATTCTTGACAAAATCAGAAAAATACGTTAAAGTATGCAAAGAGTTAATGAAAAAAATAATGTGAGGGTAGTTTTTATGCAGTATAAAGGATCAGATCATACACTTGTTATTTGCGCTTACAAAGAAAGTCCGTTTCTTGAGGAGTGCATCGTGTCCCTGAAAAAACAAAACATACAGTCTCATATCATTCTTGTCACATCGACGCCGAATTCGCTGATACAATCACTGACAGACAAATATGAAATCCCATTTTACATTAACACGAAAGAAAAAGGAATTACACAGGACTGGAACTTTGGTATGGAGTGTGCCAGGACAAGCCTTGTCACAATTGCTCATCAGGATGATACGTATGAGCCGCAGTATGTAGAGACGATGCTACGTGAGGTCAACCGGGCAAAGCAGCCGCTTATTTTTTTCTCTAATTATGGGGAATTGCGTGAAGGAAAAAAGGTAGATGAAAATAAACTTTTGAAAGTAAAGCGTTTGATGCTGAAGCCGCTGGAGGTGTCCGCATTCTGGAACAGCATTTTTGTCCGCAGAAGAATTTTAGCGTTGGGCGCACCGATCTGCTGTCCCTCTGTGACATATGCAAAAAATAATCTGAAGCTCCCGGTATTTCAGGCAGGCTTTCGAAGCTGTGAAGACTGGGAAGCCTGGGAGAAACTTTCCAGAGAAAAGGGTTCGTTTGTGTACAGTAAGGAAATTCTGATGCACCACAGGATTCATGCGGGATCCGAAACATCTATTATTCTCGGGGATTCTGCCCGCAAAGCAGAGGATTATCAGATGTTCTGCAAATTCTGGCCGGAATTTCTGGCGAAAATCCTGGTCAGAATTTATTCCACAAGTGAAAAATCAAACGAATTGGAGAAAAAATGAAAAACCTGATTATTATTCCTGCCTACAATGAGCAGGAGAGCATTGAAAAAACGGTAGAAGACATCAAGGCAAATGCGCCGAGATTTGATTATATTGTGGTCAACGACTGCTCGAAAGACAATACGGGAAAGATTTGCAGAGAAAAGAAATACAATGTTATCAATCTGCCGGTTAATCTTGGAATTGGCGGTGCAGTACAGACCGGATATCGGTATGCCTGGAAGAACGGCTATGAAACAGCTGTGCAGGTGGACGGCGACGGACAGCACGATCCGAAGTTCCTGGAAATGATGCTGACATATCTGGAAAAGGAAAATGCCGATATGGTGATCGGATCCCGCTTTATTACCAAAGAAGGATTTCAGTCATCAGGGCTCCGACGCATGGGAATCCGGTATTTTACCTGGCTGATTCATCTGTTGACAGGAAAAACGATTACAGATCCGACTTCCGGTCTGCGCATGGTAAATCGTTCTGTGATCCAGCAATATGCATCCTGCTATCCGAAAGACTATCCGGAGCCGGAGAGCGTTGTAACAATCCTGAAAGAAGAGAAAAAAGTGAAGGAAGTTCCTGTCATCATGCGGGAGAGAGCCGGAGGTGTTTCATCGATTTCTCCAATGAAATCCATTTATTATATGATTAAAGTTACACTTGCGATTCTGATAGAAAAAATAAGATAAAAAGAAAATACAACGAGGAGGAAACTATGCAAGTTCGATTACAGATTGTATTTGGAGTTGTTCTGTTGCTGTTCATGATTGCGGTTGTGCACATGATTCGAAAAAGATACTTGGAAATTAAATATACACTTTCCTGGTTTATGACATTAGTGTTTTTGATGATTGTGGATGTTTTTCCTGGAATTCTTTCTTTTATAACAGCATGGGTTGGTGTAGAATTGCCATCGAATATGCTTTTTATTTTAGGCTTTTGCTTCTTGATGGGAATTGTATTAAATTTGACGGTGGAATTGTCAAAACTTTCTGTTCAGAATAAGACATTGATACAGGAAATGGGAATTATGGAAAAGAAAATTCGTCAATTGGAAGAAATTTGAAATACTTATATCGGTATGAAAAATCCCGGATTCACAATAGAGTCCGGGATTTTTCAAAGTCAAAAATTTTTATTTTCTGTGGTTTTTCCTGCGTCTGCGTTTCCGTTTCTTTCTGCTGCGCTGAATCACTGCAAAGATCAGAACCAGAATAGCGGCAGCATTCAGACCGAGCAGAATATAAAGCGGGGAAGAAAGGGAACCGGTGGAGGAAGCGTCATCTCTGTTGGCTTCCGGTGTCACGATTCCGGTTGGAGCTGTTTCGGAAGAAGAGGAGGAGCTGTCGGAAGAAGAGGCTTTTTTGGAAGAAACCTCTGCGGTTCCGATCGGATGGCCGTCGTAAAAATACTGACGGGTGAAGCTTTCCAATTCTGCGGCATCATCCGGGTCTGTGTAGGTAGCACTTTTTAGATTGGCATCTTTTGGAAGCGATATCGTTCCGGAAAGCGACTCCTTTTTGGTGTCTTTTAAGGTATGGTGCGTAAAATGCTGGAATCCGTAATCAAACAGAGAACGGGTGTCGGTAATATAATCGAGGTTATCGCACGTTAAAACAACGCAGATTAAAGTAACGTTATTTCTCTTTGCAGCAGTAACCAGGGTATTGTGTGCCTCATCGGTATAACCGGTTTTTCCTGCAAAAGCACCCTGATAGCCATAGGTAGGATCCTCCTGAAACAGCATAACATGATGATTCTGAAGCGGACGCGGAGAAGCGGTCATATTGGTCGGCGGAATCGTATAGGACAGATCGGATTCCACGCGGAGAAAGGTTTCGTTTTTAATTGCTTCCTGCATAATCAGGGCCATGTCGTGTGCTGTGGTATAATGATTCGGATCCGGCAGACCATTTGGATTGGTAAAGTGCGTATTTGTGCAGCCAAGTGCGGCAGCACGCTCATTCATCATGTCGGCAAATGCTTCCACGCTTCCGGCAATATCAATGGCAAGCTGGGTACAGACTTCGTTGGCAGAGGCAAGAAGAATGGCATGAAGCGCATCTTCTACGCTGATCGTTTCTCCAAGCTGAACGTTGATTCGGGCATTTCCCGGAATGGATTCGCTGACGGCCTGTTCTCCAAACGTGACCTGATCGGCAGGCTGTTTGTTTTCGGCGACAAGTAATGCAGTCATGACCTTTGTGATGCTCGCCGGATAGCGCTGCTCGTCCATGTTGGCGCCGAAAAGAATGGCGTTGGTGTCGGCATCCATCAGACAGGCGGCACCGGAATTGATGGCAGGGGCTTCCGGCCAGGCGACGGAAGGCTTCTGATCCGAAGCGGCGAGAAGCGGCTGTGCTGAAAAGACAGTCATAAAAACAAATGTGAGCAGCAGACACAGGAACGTGCGCACTGCATGGGATTTTCTGTACATAATCACTCCTTCTGATCCGGCAGGCCGGAGATTGCGTCCGGCGGCAGATCTTTCTAAAGATATAAGACACACTTTCTTCATTATAACATAAATCGAATAGGGAAGAAATACATAATTTCTTAATATTTTCAGTCGGGATTTGCAAAATGCAGTAAAATAGAGTATAATGCGAACGAGTTCATACGGAAAAAACAAAAAAACTGAAAAACAAAAAACAAAAACCCCAAGGAGTTAAAAAAGTGTCAGATATGAAATGGCTCCGTTTGATACGGAAACTGAAACCATATAACATACAAAAGGGACTGCGTTACTTAAAACATTACGGAGTAAAAGAATTTCTGATCCGTCTTTCGGAGCGGATGGAGCCGGAGGAAGTTCCATACGGGCCGTGGCGGGAGCAGTACTGTGTAAAAGAGGAGGATCTGGTACGTCAGAGAAATCACAGATTTTCCTGCAGTCCTAAAATCAGTGTCGTCGTTCCTGCTTACCGTACGCCGGAAGTTTTTCTCCGCCAGATGATAGAATCACTGGAACGGCAGAGCTATCCGAACTGGGAGCTGGTGATCGGAAATGCCAGCCCGGAGGACGAGACAATGGCGCGTGTGCTGAAAGAGTATACCGAAAAGGATACTCGCGTGAAAAATATTCTGATTCCGGAAAATATCGGTATTGCTGAGAATACGAACGCAGCGCTTGCTGCAGCGACAGGAGAGTTTGTCGGATTTATGGACCATGATGATCTGCTTTCTGCGGATGCGCTCTTTGAGATTGCGATCCGTCTGGAAAAGGATCCGTCCATTGATGTTTTTTATACCGATGAGGACAAGGTACGGACTGATCTTTCCGAATATTTCCAGCCGCATTTCAAACCGGATTTCAATCTGGATCTTTTGCGATCCAACAATTATATCTGTCATTTCTTTGCTGTACGTCGGAAAATTGCAGAAAAAACCGGTGGTCTCCGTCCGGAGTACAACGGTGCGCAGGATTATGATTTTATTTTCCGCTGTACGGAGATGGCGGGAAAGATCGTACACGTTCCGCGGGTACTGTACCACTGGAGAGTCCACAGTGCTTCTACGGCAGACAACCCGGCGAGCAAACTGTACGCGTACGAGGCGGGAAAAAAGGCGATCGAGGGCAATCTCCTTCGCTGTGGCGAGACGGGAACCGTTACACTGCGGTCGGATTACGGCTTTTATGATGTGGAGTATCAACTGCAGGGAACGCCTCTGGTTTCCATTCTGATTCCGAATAAGGATCAGGCCGATACCTTACGCACCTGTATAGAATCCATCCGGAAAAAATGTACGTATCCGACGTTCGAGATTCTTGTCATCGAGAATAACAGCACGGAGGAAGCAACGTTTTCGTATTACAAGGAGCTTGAAGCACAGGGGATCCGCGTTTTACAATATCCGAAACAGGGCTTTAACTATTCTGCGATCAATAATTTCGGCGTCCGGGAGGCGAAGGGAGAGTATCTCCTGTTTCTGAACAATGACATGGAAGTGATCACGCCGGATTTTATGGAAAAAATGGTATCCAATCTGCAGAGACCTCAGATCGGGGCGGTCGGCGCAAAGCTGTATTACCCGGACAATACGGTGCAGCATGCGGGTATCATCCTTGGCATCGGCGGTATCGCAGGTCATGCCTTTTTAGGGCTGGCACGTGGAAGAAGCGGCTATCTGCATAAGGCATCACTCCAGATGAATGTAAGCGCGGTGACGGCAGCATGCATGATGATGAAGAAGGAAGTATTTGAGAAGATCGGCGGCTTTGAGGAAGAACTGTCTGTCGCATTCAATGATGTAGATCTCTGCCTTCGGATCGGAAAAGCGGGCTATAAAATTGTATACAATCCGCACGTGGAGCTCTACCACTATGAATCAAAGTCCAGGGGAGCTGAAGACGATGAAAAAAAGGTACGCCGTTTCCAGTCGGAGATTGAGTTTATGCGCAGCCGCTGGATTGGGCTGTTAAAGGCAGGAGATCCCTGCTACAATCCAAATTTAACACTGGCATCGTGGAACTACGGACTGCGTGCCGACGGCAGGGGAGTAAAACCATGGACAAAGTAGCAGTTGTAATACCAAATTATAATGGGTACCGATATCTGGAGACATGCTTTGCAGCACTTGCAAAACAGACCTTTACCGAATTTACTACCTATTTTGTGGATAACGGTTCACAGGATGAAAGCTGTGCATTTGTGCGGGAGCATTATCCAAAGACAAAAATCATCCGGCTGGATGACAATTACGGCTTCAGCCGTGCGGTCAACGAAGGGATCAGCCGGTCAGAAGAGCCGTATGTGATTCTTCTGAACAATGATACGGAGGTGTTTCCTGATTTTATTGAACGGCTGTATGAGGGTATCAGCAGACGGAAAAATGCATTTGCATGCAGCGCAAAGCTGATTTCCTACCAGGAGCGTGATAAAATCGACGATGCCGGAAATTACTATAATATGCTTGGATGGGCGTTTGCCAGAGGAAAGGGAAAACCGGTCAGCGAGTTTGAAAAAGCAGACCGCATTTTCGCAGCCTGTGCCGGTGCGGCGATCTACCGTCGCGAATTTCTGGAAAAAACAGGACTTTTTGATGAAGAGCATTTTGCGTACCTTGAGGATACCGATATTGGCTACCGCGCGCGGCTCTTCGGATATGAGAACTGGTACGAGCCGGCGGCAAAGGTTTACCACGTTGGAAGCGGAACGAGCGGTTCACGGTATAATCTCTTTAAAATCCGCTATTCGTCCCGAAACAATATTTATCTGATCTATAAAAATATGCCGGTTCTGCAGATTCTGTTTAATCTGCCGGCTTTTGTCCTGGGCTTTACGGCAAAGCTGGTCTTCTTTGCATCGAAGGGATACGGAAAAGAGTATCTGGCAGGAATCAAAAATGGTTTTTCTATCTGCAGAAAACCGGAAAACAAAGCGAAAAAAATCCGTTTTTGCTGGAAACGCCTCGGTACGTATCTGGTGATTGAATGGGAACTGTTTCTCAATGTGTTCCGCAGATTTCTGGACCGTGCGTAAGACAGAACGCGCACGAGAAGGAGAACCAAAGATTACAAAATGGTTAAAAATTTTACAAAAATAATAAAATTGTTAGAAAAACAGGATTGCTCTTTTTTATAACTTATTGTATAGTTAACAATAAGGGAATTTTTAAGTTCCGAAAAAAACAGATAAGGTGAACAAATTTGATCAACGATAATCAGAAATATTTTGACCGGATGCATGTCCTGATCGATGCTGTTGTACTTGCACTTTCCTACGTACTTTCCTGGTACTGTTATGTAAGGCTCGGTGTTATGAATACGCATCCGGAAAGGGGAATTCTGCCGCCGGCGACGTATATGATGGCATTGCTCTATATCGTGCCAGGCTATCTGCTGCTTTACTATGCATTCAATCTCTATGCATCCAAACGTTTACAGGGAAGACGTCTGGAGTTTGCAAATATTTTAAAAGCGAATACGGTTGGATTTCTGGTCTGGCTGGCCATGCTTTACATGGTTCGCCAGGTGCACTTCTCCCGTGGTATGCTCTGCATTTTCTTTGTGTTAAACGTTTCTCTGGAAACGATCGTAAGAAATCTGATCCACTATATCTTAAGCAATATGTGGAAGCACGGCCGCAATCAGAAACAGATTCTGATGGTCGGCTACAGCCGTGCGACCGAGGAATATATTGACAGGATCATTGCCAATCCGGAGTGGGGCTATCTGGTCCGCGGAATTCTCGATGACCACGTGAAAGCCGGAACGATGTACCGCGGAGTTAAGGTACTTGGAAGAATCAATAATCTGTCGGTCATTCTGCCGGAAAACAAACTGGATGAAATTGCCATTACGCTTGGACTGAACGAATACTTCCGCCTGGAAGAAATTGTTGCCATGTGTGAAAAATCCGGTGTGCATACGCAGTTTGTACCGGATTATCACAACATCATTCCGACCAAGCCTTACACAGAGGATCTTCAAGGTCTTCCGGTTGTGAATATCCGTTACGTGCCGCTTTCCAATACATTCAATGCAATGCTGAAACGAATTGTAGATATTTTCGGCGCGTTGGTGGCAATTGTGCTGTTCTCACCGGTGATGCTGTTTTCCTGCATCATGATCAAGCTGACCTCACCGGGCCCGCTGATTTACCGTCAGACGCGCGTCGGCCTGCACAATAAGCCATTTGAAATGTATAAATTCCGTTCTATGGCGGTTCAGACGGAAGAAAAGGAAAAGAAGGCATGGACCGTGAAAAATGACCCACGTGTAACAGGGTTTGGAAAATTTATGCGTCATACCAGTATCGACGAGCTTCCGCAGCTCTTCAACATCTTAAAAGGCGATATGAGCCTGGTCGGACCGCGCCCGGAGCGCCCTTTCTTTGTGGAAAAATTCCGGGAGGAAATCCCGCGTTATATGGTAAAACATCAGGTGCGTCCCGGTCTTACGGGGTGGGCACAGGTGAATGGATACCGGGGAGACACTTCCATCCGAAAGCGTATTGACTGTGACCTGTATTACATTGAAAACTGGACACTGGGACTTGACTTTAAAATCCTGTTCCTGACCTTTTTCAAAGGGTTTGTGAACAAAAACGCTTACTAAAAGATAAGGGGAAAAAAGATGGCGAAGAAGAATTACAAAAAGAGCAGAAGATATAAAAAGATGCGCCGGAGAAAAATTATTTTTGGAATGGAGATCGCTGTACTGCTGATTCTTTCCGGGATTCTTTTTGTTTATGCGTGGATCAACCGTTCTATGGACAAGATGAACCAGGACACGCTGGACACCTCTCAGATTCAGATCAACAGTGAGGTCAAGGCAAATACCGATCTTTCGCAGCTGTCCGGTACACAGGTGATCGCGCTGGTCGGCGTGGACGCCAGAGGTGTGAAAGGGTCCGAGCTGGCAGAAAGCATGAACAGTGACACCATTATCCTCTGCTGTATTGATCACGACAAGCAGGAAATCCGTATGGTGTCGATTATGCGTGACAGCTGGATGAATATGGCGAAGTATACCGACGAATATTATGAGTTTGACAAAGCCAATTCCGCCTATAACCGCGGTGGCCCGGAGAGTATGCTTTCCATGCTGAATACCAATCTGGATCTTGCGCTGACCGATTATGTCACCGTAAACTTCAAGGCACTCGCCGATGCGATTGATGTTCTGGGCGGTCTCGATATTGAAATGTCAAATGCGGAATGTGTGCATGCAAACAATTACAACATGGAAGTATCCGAGGCACAGGGCGTGGAGTATGAAAAGATCCCATATGATGAGGAACTTGGGGATGACTACACGGAAGTTCGCCATGTCAGTGGTGCTCTTGCCACCTCCTACGCACGAATCCGTTACGGTGGCGGTGACGATGCAAAACGTACGAGCCGTCAGCGTATTGTGATTAACCTGATGGTACAGAAGATCAAACAGAATCCGACAAAAATTCCGGAAATTCTGGATAAGGTTATGGGAAATGTCAGCACCAGCCTCACTAAAAACGAAATTCTGGAGCTTGGTATGCATGCTGTCACGTATAAGATGGGAACCTCGTACGCATATCCGTTCCAGCTGTGCTACGGGGAAAACGTGGAAAATGCACTTGGCGTGGACGTTGTTATACCGGTTACGCTGGAGCACAACGTAAAAGAACTGCATGCGTATCTGTATCCGGAGCTTGGATACGATCCTTCGGCAGCCGTAACAGAGTACAGCGATTATATTGCAAGAAAGAGCGGCTATGATGAGACAATGATCGAATATGTGCTGAATCAGGGACCGGGCGCAGCAACAGATTCTGTGGTTGCAGGAGAATAAAACACAGGGAGAAGACGATAAAATGAGTCAATATACCGTTGATGTCATGATACCAACGTATAAACCAGGGCAGGAGTTCGCAGAGCTTCTGCCCCGCCTTTTGGAACAGACTTACCCGATCCGGTCGATCCGGGTTGTAAACACAGGGAAAAAGTTCTGGAACCCGGCGTGGGAGCAGTTATCGGATAAAATTATGGTAGAGCATATCCGGCCAAGCGAATTTGACCACGGCGGAACGAGAAGGGCGATGGCAGAAAGTTCAGATGCGGATCTTCTGCTTTTTATGACCCAGGATGCCATGCCGTACGATAATGCGTGCGTGGAACATCTGGTGGAAAAATTTTCACTGCCGCATGTGAAGGCGGCCTATGCGCGGCAGCTTCCGCGGGATGACTGCCGTACACTGGAACGGTTTACGAGAGGCTTTAACTATCCGGACGAGAGTGATATCAAGGATGCCGGTGATCTGCCAAAACTTGGTGTTAAGACTTTTTTCTGTTCCAATGTCTGTGCAATGTATGACCGCAGGACATATGAAGAGCTGGGTGGATTTGTAGAAAGCACCTTGTTTAACGAAGATATGATCTATGCCGGGCATCTTGTGCAGGCGGGCTATGCGATTGCCTATGCGGCAGATGCGAAGGTGGTACATTCCCACAATTACGGTTGTCTGGCACAGCTTCACCGCAATTTCGACCTCGGTGTATCCCAGGCACAGCATCCGGAGATCTTTGATGCGTATCCGTCTGAGAGTGAGGGAATCCGTATGGTGAAAAAATCGGCATCCTACGTCTGCGAAATTCATAAGCCGTGGCTGCTCGTCACGTTATTCTTTCAAAGCGGATTCAAATATGTGGGCTACTTCCTCGGAAAACGATACAAAAGCCTTCCGGACAGTGTAATCCGCTGGTGTACCTCAAACAAAACATGGTGGGAATATCACGGAAAGATACGAAAAAAACGAAATAGAAGATAAGTGAAAGTAAAAAACAAAAATAAAAAGATCTTGTAAGTAAATACGAAATGCTCCATAAGGTTGACAGAGAACGGAGCAGCGTGGTAAAAAAGTAAAGAACAAGAAATTAGAAGGCGGCATAACCTGAAAACAGAACAAGGGTGCCGCCTTTTACTGTTAGGAGGAAAAAATCTATGTGTGGAATTGTTGGATATATTGGAACCTGCCAGGCTGCCCCGGTGCTGCTGGACGGATTGTCAAAGCTGGAGTACCGCGGATACGATTCGGCCGGAATTGCTGTATACGATGGAAACAAAATTCAGATGCAGAAAGCAATGGGCCGTCTGAAGGTGCTTGAGGAAATGACACAAAATGGAGCGACACTTCCGGGTACCGTAGGAATCGGACATACGAGATGGGCAACGCATGGGGCACCTTCCGATCTGAATGCACATCCGCATTTCAATAAAGACCACTCGATTGTCGTTGTACACAATGGAATTATTGAGAATTATCTGAAATTAAAGAAAAAACTGATGTCCAAAGGATATGAGTTCCTTTCGGAGACAGATACCGAGGTAATTGCCCATATGCTGGATTACTATTATAACGGCGATCCGCTTGCAACGATCACAAAGGTTATGCACCGTATGGAGGGATCGTATGCACTGGGTATCCTGTTCCGCGACCATCCGGATGAGGTGTATGCGGTCCGTAAAGACAGCCCGCTGATCGTTGGTACAAGTAAGAGCGGAAACCTGATTGCATCCGACGTTCCGGCTGTACTGAAATATACAAGAGATGTCTATTTTCTGGAAAATGAGGAGATTGTCAAGCTGACCCGAGACGGCCTTCATTTTTACAATATCGATGAGGAGGAGCTGCAAAAGGAGCCTACGCACATCGAATGGGATATGAATGCCGCAGAGAAAGGCGGCTATGAGCATTTTATGCTGAAAGAGATGCATGAGCAGCCAAAAGCCGTAAAAGATACGCTGACCCCACGCATCAAGAATGGTGACGTAGTGATCGAGGAGCTTGGCATGACGGACGAAGAGATCCGTACAATCAGCAAGATCTTTATCGTTGCCTGCGGTTCCGCATACCACACCGGTGTAACCGCAAAATACGTCTTCGAAAAGCTGGCAAGAATTCCGGTTGAGGTAGATCTGGCAAGCGAATTCCGCTACCGTGATCCGATTCTGCCGGAAAATACGCTCGTGGTCATCGTCAGCCAGTCGGGTGAGACGGCCGATACCCTCGCGGCTCTCCGCCTTGCAAAAGAAAAGGGCGTGCGAACCCTTGGCATCGTAAACGTAGTTGGAAGTTCGATTGCAAGAGAGGCAGACAATGTCATGTACACCTGGGCCGGTCCGGAGATCGCTGTTGCGACAACGAAAGCGTACAGCACACAGCTTATCGCGCAGTACCTTCTGGCGATGAAGTTTGCCAAAGTACGCGGAACCGTTTCACAGAATGACTTCGATGCGATGATCCAGAGCCTTGAGCGCCTGCCGGAGCAGATTTCCCTGCTGCTGTCCCACAAGGAGAACGTACAGCGTTTTGCCAACCGTTATCTTGCGGCAGAACACGTCTTTTTCATCGGACGCGGCATCGACTATGCAATCTCGATGGAGGGCTCCCTGAAGCTGAAAGAGATTTCCTACATCCACTCCGAGGCGTATGCAGCCGGTGAGCTGAAACACGGAACCATTTCCCTGATTGAGGACGGACGCCTTGTCGTAGCCGTGCTGACCCAGCCGGAGCTCTACAAGAAAACGATCAGCAATATTCAGGAAGTGAAGACACGAGGCGCGTTTGTCATGGCGGTAACGACCGTTGGCAATACAGAAGTGGAAAAAGTAGCCGACTACGTAGTTTACCTGCCGGAGACAAATCCGGTTTTTGCAAATTCCCTGGCAATCATTCCACTGCAGCTCTTTGGCTACTACGTATCGATCGGCAGAGGCCTCGATGTGGATAAACCGAGAAACTTGGCGAAATCCGTTACGGTAGAATAAAAACCGCAGCATAAAATTCCTCTTTTTTCAAAATTATCACAGTTTCAACACAATTCTAACGTACAATAGGCAGTAGAAAATGAAGAAAGAAATAAGAGCACTGTGTATTGGTGCCTGAGATAGAAAAGAGAAAGAGGGATCAGCCATGAGTGAAGAATTTAAAAAAGAAGAAATAAATGGTGAGGCAGCAGAGGAAACCAAAGCTGCAGAGCATACAGAAGAAGTAAAAGCAGAAACGACAGCAGAGCAGAGTGCGGCAGAGACGGAAAAACCGCAGGAAACCGCAGAAGCGCCGAAGGCGGAAGAAAAGAAAACGACAACCTACAGCTGGGTGAATCCGAAAATCAGCGGAAAGACCGGCGAGGAGAATAACAGCGCTTCCTACACCGGAAAACCGGACCCGTCGGAGGCAAAGGCAGAGCAGACATCTTCTGCAAAGACAGAACATTATCAGTACCAGTCACAGACACAGAGTGCTCCGAAGCAGGAAAAACCACAGTTTTCTGCCGTTCCGCAGCCGCAGGATCACAAAAAGAAAGCGAAAAAACCAATGTCAGCCGCAAAAAAATGGGGCATGACACTTGCCATGGCAGCGTGCTTCGGACTCGTGGCAGGCGGTGTTTTCATTGGGACTGCAGCAGTCGGTACGAAAGTGATCGGTACAGCAACAGAGCAGAAGCAGGAAGTTACAATTCCGACGACCACCACAACAACGGCAGCAGACAGCAGTGATACCTCCGATACCGTAAAAGCAACCGGCGAGATGTCCGTGAAAGATGTTGCATCGAGTGCGATGCCGTCTCTGGTAGCAATTTCTACGACAACGGTGGAAGAAGTTGAGACATTCTTCGGAACCACAAGCCAGGAAGTTCCTGCAAGCGGAACCGGAGTTATTGTCGGACAGAACGACGATGAGCTCCTGATTGCGACAAACAACCACGTTGTCAGCGGTGCAACGTCTCTTTCCGTCAGCTTTATCGACGATGAGACGGTAGAAGGCCAGATCAAAGGTACCGATGCAGACAATGACCTTGCTGTTGTTGCAGTAAAACTTTCCGACATCAAGGACGAGACAAAGAGCCAGATCAAAATTGCCGTGATGGGAAATTCCGATGACCTTGAGGTCGGTGATCAGGTTGTGGCAATCGGAAATGCACTGGGAACCGGCCAGTCCCTGACGAGCGGATATATCAGTGCAAAAGACCGTACGATCTCCAGTCAGGATGAGAGTACCGGCGAGACGATTACTTCTGAGGGACTGATCCAGACCGATGCAGCCATCAACCCTGGAAACAGCGGCGGCGCCCTTCTGAACATGAACGGTGAGCTGATCGGCATTAACGAAGCAAAATACAGCTCCACACAGGTCGAGGGCATGGGCTTTGCGATCCCGATTTCGAAAGCGGAGCCGATTCTGCAGAACCTGATGAACCTGACAACAAGATACAAAGTCAGCGATGATGAGGCTGCTTATATCGGAATCAACATGGCGGATGTCAGCGCAGATGTTTCCCAGAACTACGGTATTCCGACCGGTGTCTGCATCATGAGCGTTGTGGACGGCAGCCCGGCAGCCGATGCGGGCTTCAAGAAAGGCGATGTTATCACCACGTTTGATGGAAGAAGCATCTCGAACGCCAAAGGCTTAAAAGAGACACTGACCTATTATGCGGCAGGCGAGACTGTAGATGTCACCGTACAGCGCGCGGATAACGGTGAGTACAAAGAAGTAACACTGACGCTGACCCTTGGCTCTGCAGCAGATATGCCGCAGACGAGCGGAAGCAGCAACGGAACCACAAACGATGGAACCGGAAGCTCCGATCAGAATGACCAGGGTATTCAGAATCCGTTTGGCAACAGATAAAAACTCGAAATAACTATTTCCTAAGAGAAAAAAGACGGACAGCACAGGAATATGAACGCCTGGCTGTCCGCCTTTTTCTGCATTTTTTGATATAATTTTTTGAATTCGTAAAATTCTTAAAAAAGTTGGTAATTTTTAAGAAAGTTTTTACTTGTGACCCTATGGCTTTTGGGCTATAATCAAGCTAGACCAAGCGATCTATTACAGAAAGGAATTTGAAAAATCATGTCAGAAGAGAAAGACAGAGTGGACGGTACCGCGGACGAAACGAAGGCGGAAACAAAAAGCTCTGACCATCATACAGAAGATACTTATGAAAAAGTCTGCTTCATGTGCCGCAGACCGGAGAGCAAAGCCGGAAAGATGATTACCCTTCCGGGAAACATCAATATCTGCCCGGACTGCATGCAGAAGAGCTTTGATACCATGAACCAGAACCCGGGCCAGATCAATGAGATGATGAATAATATGAACAACATGCCGAATATCGGCATGTTCGATCTCTCCGGGCTTTCCAACCAGATCCCGAACCGGCAGCGGGTAAAGAAAAAAGAAGAAAAGAAGAAAACAAAAGAATTTTCCATCAAGGACATTCCGCCGCCGCACCGGATCAAGGCGATGCTTGACGAATACGTCATCGGCCAGGAACGTGCAAAGAAAGTCATGTCGGTTGCCGTTTACAACCATTACAAACGTGTCTTTGCACCGCAGGACGGAAATATCGAGATCGAAAAATCCAACATGCTGATGATCGGACCGACCGGTTCCGGAAAAACGTATCTGGTGCAGACACTGGCACGCCTCTTAGATGTGCCGCTTGCCATCACGGACGCCACATCCCTTACCGAAGCGGGTTATATCGGCGATGATATTGAAAGCGTGGTATCTAAGCTTTTAGCGGCCGCAGACAACGATGTGGAGCGCGCGGAGCACGGTATTATCTTCATCGACGAGATCGACAAGATTGCGAAAAAGAAAAATACAAACCAGAGAGACGTCAGCGGAGAAGCCGTACAGCAGGGAATGCTGAAGCTCCTCGAGGGCAGCGACATCGAAGTTCCGGTGGGAGCCAACAGCAAAAATGCGATGGTTCCGCTCGAGACCGTCAATACCAGAAACATTCTCTTTATCTGCGGCGGTGCCTTCCCGGATCTGACGGACATCATCAAGGAGCGTCTGAACAAGACAGCTTCCATTGGCTTCCAGGCGGATCTGAAGGACAAGTATGATGGGGATAAGAACCTGCTGTCACAGGTGACCTTAGAAGACCTTCGGACTTTCGGTATGGTGCCGGAGTTCCTTGGCCGTCTGCCGATCGTATTTACGCTGGAGAGTCTCAATGAGGATATGCTGGTCGAGATCTTAAAAGAACCGAAAAATGCGATCCTGAAGCAGTATAAGAGACTGCTCGAACTCGACGAGGTGAAACTGGAATTTGATGATGATGCACTTCGCTCTATTGCAAGAAAAGCGCTGGAAAAAGATACCGGTGCGAGAGCACTCCGTTCGATCATCGAGGATTTCATGCTGGATATCATGTATGAGATTCCAAAGGACAGCAGCATCGGAGAGGTTATCATCACAAAAGACTATATTGAAAAGACCGGCGGGCCGACGATTCTCCTGCGCGGCCAGGAAGTTCCAAAGTTAGAGCAGAAATAAGGTAACTGGAAAACACAGCGGAGCAGACGTGAAACTGGCGTTTTCTTGAAATAAGAGATAAGAAAGAGAGGGTTTTAACTATGGCAGAGGATTTTTTTGGAAATTTAAGTAAAACACTGAAAAAAACAGTGGATACTGTGGGAAAGAAAACAGATGAATTCGTAGAAATTCAGAAGATCCGCACCCGTCAGCATGCGCTCGAGGATCAGATTGAGAAGAATTACCAGGATATCGGACAGATCATCTACAACCGCTATCTGAACGGCGAAGCATTCGACGAGAATCTTGCCGGCTTCTGCAAAGATATCACCGATCTGGAAAAAGAGATTGCAGACTGCAAGGAAGATGTGGCAAACAAGAGAGGCCGCATCGTATGCCCGGCCTGCGGCGCAAGTGTTCCGAAAGATGCAGCTTTCTGCATGCGCTGCGGTGCTGCTATGCCGGAGAAGGAAGATGAGCCGGAGGATGCCGAGTTTGTACACGTAGAACCGGAAGAAAAAGCAGAAGAAACCGAAGCAGCAGCGCCGGAAGAAGAGCCTGAAAAAGAAGCAGAGGTACCGGAAGAGGAATGATCTGGACCCTGCTGCCGGGAGCGGTTTTCCTTGCAGACGGATGCCTGAAAAAGAAGGCAGAAGAGGAGTTAAAGGAAAATGAGCAGATCCCGGTCTGCAAAGGACATATTGTCCTGCGGAAATGTCATAACCGCGGCGTAGCGGGCGGCGGCTTCGCGGACAGCACGAAGAAGGTGGAAATTCTCACCTTCTTTTTGCTGTCCGGACTGTGGGCGCGTCTCGGAGCGCTGGCGGGCAGACGTAAGTGTAAGGCGAAGAAGCTTGGGCTTGCGCTTACGATTGGCGGCGGCATGTCGAACTGGTATGACCGGCATAAGAGAGGTTACGTGACCGACTATGTCAGCTTCCGGTTTGGACCGGAGAAGTTCCGCAGACTTGTGTTCAATGTTTCTGATTTCTGTATTTTCTTCGGACTTGCGCTGCTGACGGCAATTTCCTGCCGGGAGTCCAGGTGATGCAGGATCTCCCGAAAAGCCCTGCGGATGGCGGGCTTTTCGGGGCAAAAAAGAAAATTTGAAATTTTTTGAAAAAATTTGAAAAAAGCTGTTGACAGATTCGGAATCATCTGGTAATATATATTTTGTTGAGCGGCACATGAGAGCTGCAAGACAAGAAATGCAGGAGTGGCGGAATTGGCAGACGCGCAGGCTTCAGGTGCCTGTGGTCGCAAGATCGTGTGGGTTCAAGTCCCATCTCCTGCATTATTTTTCGCTTTGCGTATCAAGAATTGGTCCGGTGGACCAATTCGGATTGCCCTGATGGGAAGTGTGGAAACTTTCCGTCAGGGTATTTTTATTTTTCCAGAAAAGAAATTTCCGTAATTCGACAAAAATAGTTGAAATGTTTCCCTGGTTGTGATAGAATCTGAAAGATTAAAGTATGAGATGCATATTTCATACAAACTCAAAACCGAACGAAAAAGAAAGGAAAACGGTGGAATGATGAAAGCTTTTCTAATCTTAGAAGACGGGCATGTCTTTACCGGAACCAGCATTGGTTCACAAAAAGAAGTGATCAGTGAAATCGTATTTAATACATCCATGACTGGATATCTCGAAGTGCTGACCGACCCATCCTATGCGGGACAGGCAGTATGTATGACGTATCCTCTTATTGGAAACTATGGAATTTGTTATGATGATCAGGAGTCCTTAAGACCCTGGCCGGATGGCTATATTGTAAGAGAATTATCCCGTCTCCCCAGCAACTTCCGTTGCCAGGACACCATTCAGAATTTCCTGAAAAAGTTCGATATTCCCGGAATCGCCGGAATCGATACTCGTGCTCTCACCAAAATTCTTCGTGAAAAAGGTACCATGAACGGTATGATCACGACCAACGAAAATTATCACCTCGATGAAATTATTCCAAAATTAAAAGCGTATAATACCGGAAAAGTTGTAGAAAAGGTAACCTGCTCTGAAAAATCAGTTTTAAAAGGAGAAGGCTTTAAAGTTGCACTTCTGGATCTTGGCGCAAAGAACAACATCGCACGTTCCTTAAATGAGCGCGGATGCGAAGTGACCATTTATCCGGCGCTTACTACAGCAGAAGAGATCCTCGCCGCAAATCCGGACGGAATCATGCTGTCCAACGGCCCTGGAGATCCGAAAGAATGCGTATCCATTATCAAAGAGATTAAAAAACTGTACGATTCCAATGTACCGATCTTTGCAATCTGTCTTGGACATCAGCTGATGGCACTGGCTACCGGCGCAGATACCCACAAGATGAAATACGGCCACCGCGGCGGAAACCACCCGGTCAAGGATCTGGCAACCGGAAGAGTTTACATTTCTTCCCAGAACCACGGCTACGTCGTAGATACCGATACCCTGGATCCGAATGTGGCAGTTCCGGCCTTTGTGAACGTCAACGACGGCACCAACGAGGGACTCAAATACGTCGGCAAAAACATCTTTACCGTACAGTTCCATCCGGAGGCATGCCCTGGCCCGCAGGATTCCGGATACCTGTTTGATCGATTCCTTGAGATGATGGGAGGTAACAAATAATGCCAAAGAATCCGAATATTAAAAAAGTTCTGGTTATCGGTTCCGGTCCGATCGTCATCGGACAGGCAGCAGAGTTCGACTACGCAGGAACACAGGCGTGCCGTTCCCTGAAAGAAGAGGGAATGGAAGTTGTTCTTCTGAACTCCAACCCGGCAACCATCATGACCGATAAAGACATCGCAGACCGCGTTTACATCGAGCCGCTGACCGTAGAAGTGGTAGAGCAGCTCATCCAGAAGGAAAAACCGGACAGCGTTCTTCCGACTCTGGGAGGCCAGGCAGGACTGAACCTTGCGATGGAACTCGAAGAAAAAGGCTTCTTAAAAGAAAACAACGTACGCCTGATCGGTACCACAGCACAGACCATCAAAAAAGCAGAGGACCGTCAGGAATTCAAAGATACCATGGAAAAAATCGGCGAGCCGGTAGCGGCATCCCTGGTTGTCCATGATGTACAGGCTGGTATCGATTTCACCAACAAGATCGGTTATCCGGTTGTACTGCGTCCGGCTTACACCCTCGGCGGAAGCGGCGGCGGTATCGCTTACAACGAAGAAGAGCTGATCGAGATCCTCTCGAACGGACTCCGTCTTTCCCGTGTCGGCGAAGTACTCGTTGAAAGATGTATCGCCGGATGGAAAGAGATCGAGTACGAGGTAATGCGGGACAGCGTAGGAAACTGCATCACCGTCTGCAACATGGAGAACATCGACCCGGTCGGCGTTCACACCGGAGACAGTATTGTCGTAGCACCGTCCCAGACCCTGGGAGATAAAGAGTATCAGATGCTGCGTACTTCCGCACTCAACATCATCACCGAGCTCGGCATCACCGGCGGATGCAACGTACAGTATGCGTTGAATCCGGACAGCTTCGAGTACTGTGTTATCGAGGTAAATCCGCGTGTCAGCCGTTCTTCCGCACTGGCTTCCAAAGCGACCGGTTATCCGATTGCAAAGGTTGCTGCAAAGATCGCACTTGGCTACACTCTGGATGAGATCCCGAACGCCATTACCGGAAAAACCTACGCAAGCTTCGAGCCGATGCTGGATTACTGTGTTGTAAAAATCCCGCGTCTGCCGTTCGATAAGTTTATCAGTGCAAAACGTACCCTGACCACACAGATGAAGGCAACCGGTGAGGTTATGAGTATCTGCAACAACTTCGAGGGCGCGCTGATGAAAGCCATCCGTTCCCTGGAACAGCACGTAGATTCCCTGATGTCCTATGACTTCAGCCACTTGTCCAAAGACGAGCTGATCGAAGAGCTTCACATCGTAGACGATATGAGAATCTGGAGAATCGCAGAGGCGATCCGTCAGGGCATCTCCTACGACGAGATCCACGAGATCACCAAAATCGATGTATGGTTCATCGATAAGCTGGCTATCCTCGTTGAGATGGAGCAGGCATTACAGGCCAAAGAGCTGGATGAGGATCTTCTGCGCGAAGCAAAACGCCTTGAGTTCCCGGATTACCTGGTGGCAAAACTGGCAGGAAAGACCGAAGAAGAAGTAAAAGCGTTAAGAAAACAGTATGATATCACCGCAGCTTACAAGATGGTAGATACCTGTGCCGCTGAGTTCGCAGCAACCACACCGTATTACTATTCCGTATACGGCGGCGAAAACGAAGCTGTCGAGACAAACGACAGAAAGAAAGTCCTCGTCCTTGGTTCCGGCCCGATCCGTATCGGACAGGGTATCGAGTTTGACTTCTGCTCCGTACATTGTACCTGGGCATTCAAGAAAGAGGGCTATGAGACCATCATCATCAACAACAACCCGGAGACCGTCAGCACCGACTTCGATATCGCAGATAAACTGTATTTCGAGCCGCTGACACCGGAAGATGTAGAAAATATCGTCAACATCGAGCATCCGGACGGAGCCGTTGTACAGTTCGGCGGCCAGACCGCGATCAAGCTGACCGAAGCACTCCTGAAAATGGGTGTGCCGATCCTTGGAACATCTGCAGAGAACGTAGATGCCGCAGAGGACCGTGAGCTGTTCGATGAGATCCTGGAGCAGTGTGAAATCCCGCGTCCGAAGGGACACACCGTATTCACCGCAGAAGAGGCGAAAAAAGCAGCCAACGAGCTCGGCTATCCGGTACTCGTCCGCCCGTCCTACGTCCTTGGAGGACAGGGTATGCAGATCGCCATCAGCGATGAGGACGTCGATGAATTTATCGGCATCATCAACCGGATCGCACAGGAGCATCCGATCCTGGTTGATAAATATCTGCAGGGCAAGGAGATCGAGGTTGATGCAGTCTGCGACGGCACCGATATTCTGATTCCTGGTATCATGGAGCACATCGAGCGCGCCGGCGTTCACTCCGGAGACAGTATCTCCGTTTATCCGGCACAGAGCATCAGCCAGCATGCAAAAGACACTATCGTAGAGTATACGAAACGTCTGGCAAGATCCCTGCATGTCATCGGTATGATCAACATCCAGTTCATCGTATGCGGTGAGGATGTTTACGTCATCGAGGTCAACCCGCGTTCTTCTCGTACCGTGCCATACATCAGCAAGGTAACCGGAATCCCGATCGTGCCGCTGGCAACGAAAGTCATCCTCGGCCACACGATCCGCGAGCTTGGCTACGAGCCGGGACTGCAGAGAGAGGCAGATTACATTGCCATCAAGATGCCGGTATTCTCCTTCGAGAAGATCCGCGGCGCAGATATCGCCCTTGGACCGGAGATGAAATCCACCGGTGAGTGCCTTGGTATTGCAAAGACCTTCAACGAGGCTCTTTACAAAGCATTCCTCGGCGCCGGAATCAACCTGCCGAAATATAAAAACATGATCATCACCGTAAAGGATGAGGATAAAGAGGATATCGTTCCGATCGCACAGAGATTCCAGGCTCTCGGCTACAAGATCTATGCGACGAGAAATACCGCGAAAGCCCTGAACGAGAACGGCGTCAATGCGATCCGCACCAACAAGATCGAGCAGCCGTCCCCGAACCTGATGGACCTGATCCTCGGCCACAAGATCGATCTCGTCATCGATACTCCGTCCCAGGGTGTTGAGCACTCCAAAGACGGATTCGTCATCCGCCGGAACGCGATCGAGACAGGTGTCAACGTACTGACCTCTCTGGATACCGCAACCGCACTCGTAACCAGTCTGGAAAATACAGATGTGAAGAAGCTGACCCTGATCGATATCGCAACGATCGACAAGAGATAAGCATGATAGAAGCATAAAGCAAAGAAAAGCTCTCTGCTGCAGAAACAAAGCGGCAGAGAGCTTTTTTGGCCGAATGTGGGTTTGAATGGATTTTACAAAAAAAGAAAACGTGACGCGCTTGTGTTTTTAGCATAAGTATGATAGATTTTTAATAGAATGCCAGAAAAGGGCATCCAATTCAAAAAGAGAAAGGTACATATCGTATGAACATCATTGAGTGGTTAAAGGTTATCCTGCTGGGTATCGTAGAGGGCATTACCGAGTGGCTTCCAATCAGCAGCACCGGCCACATGATTCTGGTAGATGAGTTTATTAAGCTGAATGTGACAGCTGATTTCAAGAATGTTTTTGAAGTTGTCATCCAGCTCGGTGCAATCCTTGCGGTTGTCGTCATCTATTTCTGGGATCTCTGGCCGTTTCATGGTAAAAGTAAAGCCAGAAGCCGGAGCTATTTTGCCAATCCAAGCGACAACAAGGTATTTGGCGCTGTTCAGAACTTTGTAGACAATTACTGTTATCTGGACAAAATCATCATGTGGTTTAAGATTGTTGTATCATGCCTGCCGGCAGCTGTCATTGGTCTGGCATTCAACGACTGGATCGAGGCACATCTGATGAATTACGTGGTTGTAGCTCTGATGCTGATTATCTATGGTGTGTTATTCATCGTTATTGAAAATTACAACAAGACGAGAACTCCGTCTGCAACGAAAATCAAAGAAATTACCTGGAAAAATGCACTGTATATCGGTGTTTTCCAGCTCCTTTCCATCGTACCGGGAACTTCCCGTTCGGGGGCAACCATCATCGGCGGTATCCTGCTGGGATGCTCGAGAGAGCTCGCATCGGAGTACACGTTTTTCCTTGCCGTTCCGGTTATGTTCGGCGCGAGCCTTTTAAAACTGGTAAAACACGGCTTTGCCTTTACCGGTGTTGAGGTGGCGATCATGATCGTCGGCATGCTGGTGGCATTTGCGGTATCGATTTTTGCCATCAAATTCCTGATGCAGTACATCAAGAAGCACGATTTCAAAGCCTTCGGCTGGTACCGTATCGTACTCGGTGTGATTGTGCTGCTGTATTTCGTAATCAAAACCGTAATTTTGAAAGCATAAAATCGAACAATTCCGAAAATTTACCGGGAAAAATAGAAGAAGAAGTATCGTAAAATGAAAAAAATTGTGCGATACTTCTTTTTTTACGCGAAAATTACAAAAAACCCTGTAAAAAGTAACCAAAAGCTGATATAATAAAACATAACAGGGGCACAGACGATACAGTTCACCCGCGCCATTCGCAAAACTGCGCTTTCAGCGCTTTCCGCTGCTGCGCAGCTCCTTTTGCTCATTTCTCGGCGCTCCCTTCGTGTGTTCTTGCAAACAAATTTTCATGCAAGCATGAAATTTGCCCGCCAGAACACACGAGTGAACTGTAAATTAAAAAAAATACCGAAAATTTGCCATATTTTTATTGACTAAAGATATTCTTATGGTAAAATAAATGTGTGCGCCCCGAGGATATCTTCATTTTCGGTGCAATCAGTATAGGGTGAACGTATCATCCAGGGCAATCTGGAAATACTTTACTATAACCTATCAAAATTACAAGTAGGAGGAAAAGTAACAATGGCAAAATGGGTTTACATGTTCACTGAAGGTAATGCAGACATGCGTAACCTTCTCGGTGGAAAAGGCGCAAACCTGGCTGAGATGACAAACCTGGGACTTCCTGTACCACAGGGATTCACGGTAACAACCGAGGCTTGTACACAGTACTATGAGGATGGCAGACAGATCAACGACGAGATCATGGGTCAGATCATGGAAGCAATCGATAAAATGGAAGGAATCACAGGAAAGAAATTCGGAGACGCTAAGAATCCGCTGCTCGTTTCTGTACGTTCCGGAGCAAGAGCTTCCATGCCAGGTATGATGGATACCATCCTGAACCTTGGTCTGAACGAAGAGGTTGTTGAAACTCTGTCACAGGCTTCCGGCAACCCACGTTGGGCTTGGGACTGCTACAGAAGATTCATTCAGATGTTCTCTGACGTAGTTATGGAAGTTGGTAAAAAATACTTCGAAGAGCTGATCGACAAGATGAAAGAGGAGAAAGGCGTAAAACAGGACGTAGATCTTGACGCAGATGACCTCAAAAAACTGGCTGAGCAGTTCAAAGCTGAGTACAAAGCTAAAATCGGTGAGGATTTCCCGACCGATCCTAAGGTACAGCTGATGGAGGCTGTAAAAGCCGTATTCCGTTCCTGGGACAACCCGAGAGCAAACGTTTATCGTCGTGACAACGACATCCCGTATTCCTGGGGTACCGCTGTTAACGTACAGATGATGGCATTCGGAAACATGGGAGATGACTGTGGTACAGGTGTTGCCTTCACCCGTGACCCTGCTACAGGAGAGAACGGACTGTTCGGTGAGTTCCTTACCAACGCACAGGGCGAGGACGTAGTTGCCGGTGTTCGTACACCTATGCACATTTCTGAGATGGAAGAGAAATTCCCGGAAGCTTTCAAACAGTTCAAAGAAGTTTGCAAAACTCTGGAAACACACTACAGAGATATGCAGGACATGGAGTTCACTGTAGAGCACGGTAAACTGTACATGCTGCAGACACGTAACGGTAAGAGAACAGCAAAAGCTGCTCTGAAAATCGCCTGCGACCTTGTAGATGAAGGAATGAGAACAGAGGAAGAGGCAGTTGCAATGATCGATCCTCGTAACCTTGACTCTCTGCTTCATCCGCAGTTCGATGCAAAAGCACTGAAAGAGGCTACTCCAATGGCAAAAGCACTGGGAGCATCTCCGGGAGCTGCTTGCGGTAAAATCGTCTTCACAGCTGATGACGCTGTTGCATGGGCTGAAAGAGGAGAAAAAGTTGTTCTGGTTCGTCTTGAGACATCCCCAGAAGATATCACAGGTATGAAATCTGCACAGGGTATCCTGACTGTTCGTGGTGGTATGACTTCCCACGCAGCCGTAGTTGCCCGTGGTATGGGAACCTGCTGTGTATCCGGTTGCGGTGATATCGTAATGGACGAGGCAAACAAGAAATTCACACTGGCTGGCAAAGAGTTCCACGAGGGAGACTGCATCTCTCTGGATGGTTCTACAGGATGCATCTATGACGGACTGATCCCGACCGTAGACGCTACCATCGCTGGCGAGTTCGGAAGAATCATGGGCTGGGCAGATAAATACAGAACCATGAAAGTTCGTACAAACGCTGATACTCCGGCAGACGCTAAAAAAGCTCGTGAGCTTGGCGCAGAAGGTATTGGTCTTTGCCGTACAGAGCATATGTTCTTCGAAGGCAACAGAATCGATGCATTCCGTGAGATGATCTGTGCTGAGACCGTAGAAGAGAGAGAAGCAGCACTTGCTAAGATCCTTCCGGAGCAGCAGGGAGACTTCGAGAAGCTGTATGAAGCTCTGGAAGGCAACCCGGTTACCATCCGTTTCCTGGATCCGCCGCTTCATGAGTTCGTTCCGACTGAGGAAGAGGACATCAAGAAACTGGCTGACGCACAGGGCAAATCTGTTGAGCAGATCAAAGCAATCATCGCTGGTCTGCATGAGTTCAACCCGATGATGGGTCATCGTGGATGCCGTCTTGCTGTAACTTATCCGGAAATCGCTAAGATGCAGACAAGCGCAGTAATCCGCGCAGCCATCAACGTGAAGAAAGCTCATCCGGATTGGAATGTAAAACCGGAAATCATGATCCCACTTGTTGGCGATATCAAAGAGCTGAAATACGTTAAGAAATTCGTAGTAGAGACCGCTGACGCTGAAATCGCAGCAGCAGGCAGCGACCTTGAATACGAAGTTGGTACCATGATCGAGATCCCGAGAGCAGCTCTGACTGCAGATGAGATCGCAAAAGAGGCAGACTTCTTCTGCTTCGGAACCAACGACCTTACTCAGATGACTTACGGATTCTCCCGTGACGATGCTGGTAAATTCCTGAACGCTTACTATGACGCTAAGATCTTCGAGAACGATCCATTCGCAAAACTTGATCAGGACGGCGTTGGCAAGCTGATGAAGATGGCTATCGATCTTGGAAGACCGGTTAACTCTTCTCTGCACGTAGGTATCTGCGGTGAGCACGGTGGAGATCCGAGCTCCGTAGAGTTCTGCAACAAACTGGGTCTGGACTATGTTTCCTGCTCACCGTTCCGTGTGCCGATCGCCCGTCTGGCAGCAGCTCAGGCAGCTATCGCTCAGAAGAACGCTTAATTTAAGCAGAATCTGTCCGAATCAGGATTTTCATGCAGTAGCATGATTTGTGTTCAAACGTAAGGAGACCCCGGCGGTCTGTAGAAATACAGGCGCCGGGGTCTTTTTTAGCAATCGTTTAAAATCAAAGTGGGAGGGAAAACGGATGCAGAATGAAACAGCCAAAGAAAACCTGCTGCGGCAGATCCGGGAATACCGTCCGTACAATGAGCAGGAAGAGCGGGATCGGGCGATTCTGCTGAAATGGATGGAGAGCGGATGCGATATTTTGACGCGGGAAAATGAGACCGCACATCTGACTGTCTCCGCCTGGGTCGTAAGCCCGGATCGGAAGCAGGTGCTGATGGCGTATCACAATATTTACCATTCCTGGGCATGGCTCGGCGGCCACGCGGACGGAGATGCGGATCTTTGCAGCGTGGCGGTAAGAGAAGTGAAGGAGGAATCCGGGATTGAAGAGGTGAAGCTCTTATCGGATCAGCCATTCTCGCTCGAAATCCTGTCGGTGGACGGCCATGTGAAGCGCGGAAAGTACGTGACGGCACATCTCCATCTGAATGTGACATATCTCATGGAAGCAGATCCGGTACAGGAAATCCGCTGCAAGCCGGATGAAAACAGCGCAGTCGGCTGGATTCCGGTGGAGCAGATCGCAGAAAAATCGACAGAGCCGTGGTTTGTGGAGCGTGTGTATGGCAAGCTGTGTGAGAAAGTGAAAAGAGATTTCTGTGAAGTGTAATATGCAATCCGCGTATGAACTGCCATTTAGAATAAGCATTAGACAAATGAGCTGTTAGATGTCTAAAATAGAGACAGAAAGAAAAATGGCAGGAGGGGTTTTATGTTTACAAATCAGGATTTGAAAAAGCTGATTATTCCGCTTTTCCTAGAGCAGCTTCTGGTGGCTCTGGTCGGAATTGCGGACGTGTTTGTTATCGGATTTGTCGGAGAGGCGGCGGTTTCCGGTGTGTCACTGGTCAATGCGTTCAAAAGGTAGACTTAAGCTTCCAGAAAACGATCCTCTTTTTCTGACGACAGAAAAGTTGTTGGGAAAAGGGGATTTTTGGGGTAAAAGGGATTATTTCGGCGCGTTGAAAATCGTGCCGGGGTATGGTAAAATGGACTCCGAAAAACAGCAAAAGGAGGACGTGACAGAAGATGAATGATATGAAGCGTCTGCTCTCGTATGCAGGTCCCTACAAGCGGGATATGATTTTCGGAGCAGTGCTGGTATTGGTAGAAACGTGTTTTGAACTTTTTATTCCGATTCTGATTTCCAATCTGATTGACATCGGCGTTGCGAACGGCGATATCACTTACATTTACCGCAAGGGAATCCAGATGGGAATCTGCGCGCTCTGTGCGCTTGTGACCGGAATTTTATACGCGCACTTTGCGGCGCGGGCGACGTACGGCTGGGGAGCTGAGATCCGGAAGGCGGAGTATGAGAAAATGCAGCAGTATGCATTTTCCAACCTCGACCACTTTGCGGTATCATCCCTGATCACCCGTATGACGACGGATGTTACCGTCATCCAGAATATGGTAAGCGCCGGCTTCCGCCCGATCACGCGCGGACCGTCGCTTCTGATTATGGGAATCGGCCTTTCATTCTATATGAATCCGCGGCTGGCATTTGTATTCCTTGTATGTACCCCGCTTCTTGGCTTTATTCTCTCCCTGATTGTGCGGAGAGTTGCCCCGATGTACACAAAACTGCAGTCCATGGTGGACCGCCTGAACAACGTTGTCCAGGAGGGGCTGACCGCGATCCGTGCCGTCAAAGCTTTCGTGCGGGATGAGTACGAGGAAGACAAATTCAACGAGGTCAACACCGACCTGACCGCAGCGAGCGAGCAGACGTTCCACTACGCCGTGCTGAATCTGCCGGCATTTCAGGGCGTCATGTATACCGCGATCGTGCTGATTCTGTGGTTCGGCGGAAATATGATTCTGAAAAAACAGCTTGCCGTCGGAAACCTGACCGGATTTCTAAGCTACGTCATGCAGGTCATGAACTCGATGATGATGATTGCAAACGTCTTCCTGCTTCTGACCCGTTCCATGGCGAGCGCACACCGGATTGTCGAGGTGCTCGATGAGAAAATCGTGCTCACCTCGCCGGAAAATGGTGTAACAGAAGTGACAGAGGGCAGCGTGGAGTTTGACAACGTATCGTTTAAATACAAAGAAGAAGCAAAAGAGTACGCACTCTCCGATGTTACGCTGAAGATCAAAGCTGGTCAGACGGTAGGAATCCTCGGAGGAACAGGTTCTTCGAAAACGACGCTGGTGCAGCTCATTCCGCGTCTGTATGATACCAGCCGCGGCACCGTCCGCGTCGGCGGAAAGGATGTGCGCGCGTACGATCTTGCCGCTCTCCGCGATGCAGTCAATATCATTCTGCAGAAAAACGTGCTGTTCTCCGGAACCGTGCGTGAAAACCTGAAATGGGGCAATGTGGATGCATCCGATGAGGAGATCTGGGAAGTATGCCGCGCGGCGTGTGCGGATGAATTTTTGAACCGCATGCCGGACGGCCTCGACACCGTGCTCGAGCAGGGCGTAAGCAACCTCTCCGGAGGCCAGAAGCAGCGTCTCTGCATCGCGCGTGCGCTGATCGGAAAGGCAAAAATCCTGATCTTCGATGATTCGACAAGTGCGGTCGACACGGCAACGGAGAAAAAGATCCGCGAGGCACTGGCGGCGCGGAAGAATGTCACAAAAATTATCATTGCGCAGAGAGTAACATCCGTCATGAATACGGATCAGATCATCATTCTTGATGACGGAAAAGTACACCGGATCGGCACGCACGCTGAACTGCTGGCGGATGACCCGATTTATCAGGAAATTTACGCCTCACAGATGAAAGGAGGAGACGAAAATGGCAGCGAGAGCTTATAGCGGAAAGAAACCAAAGAACCTGAAACACACGCTGCGCGTCTTCCTGTCTTATCTGGGACGGCACAAAAAAATGCTCGCAGTCGTAGCGGTACTGGTAACAATCAGCGCGGGAGCCAACCTCTTTGGAACGTATATGATCCGCCCGGTTGTCAACGGACTGGCGGACGGAGATGTGCACACACTGCTGCGCGGCGTGCTGATTACGGCACTCATTTTCGGGTGCGGCGCACTCGCAGCATACGGCTACACGCAGACCATGGTAAAAGCAGCACAGCAGGTTGTATTTGATATCCGCCGCGATCTGTTCGAACACGTCCAGACACTGCCGCTGCAGTTCTTCGACAGCAGACGCCACGGCGATATCATGAGTCTTTTCACGAACGATATCGACACGATGGCAGATGCCCTGAACAACAGTTTTGCGATGGTTATCCAGAGCTTCATCCAGATTGTGGGAACACTGACCTTGCTGTATATCCTAAACTGGCGGCTCTCGCTGATTGTAACGGTGTGCTACGGTATCATGTTCTGGTATATCAAGTTCAGCGGAAAGCGCAGCAAGGGTTATTATACGAAGCAGCAGAACAGCCTCGGAGAACTGAACGGCTATATTGAGGAGCTGATCACCGGACAGAAAGTCGTCAAGGTGTTCCACCACGAAGAAGAGAGCTTTACGGAATTCTGCAAAAAGAATGAGGAGCTCCGGAAAGCGGGAACCGGCGCGCAGGGGTATGCGGCGACGATGGTTCCTGTCGTTGTCAGCATTTCGTATGTCAATTATGCGATTGTGGCAGTGCTCGGCGGCCTTCTCGCCCTGCACGGAAAAGCCGATATCGGAAGCCTGGCAAGCTACCTTGTCTTTGTCCGCCAGGCGGCGCTTCCGATCAACCAGTTCACCCAGCAGAGCAACTTCCTTCTCTCAGCGCTCGCCGGTGCGGAGCGTGTCTTCGACGTGATGAGCCTGGAGCCGGAAATCGATGAGGGAAAAGTGGAACTGGTCAACGTAAAAGAAGAGAACGGCGCACTTGCCGTCTGCGAAGAGACAACAGGCCGCTGGGCATGGAAGCGCCCGGACGGAACGATGACGGAATTAAAGGGCGATGTGCGTTTTGAAAACGTGGATTTCGGCTACACGGCAGACCGTCTGATCTTAAAGAACATCAGCCTGTATGCCAAACCAGGCCAGAAAATTGCTTTTGTCGGTTCCACAGGAGCCGGAAAAACGACGATCACGAACCTGATCAACCGTTTCTACGACGTCCAGGGCGGCGCGGTTGTCTACGACGGCATTGACGTAAAAGATATCGAAAAAGACGCTCTGCGCCACTCCCTCGGTATCGTTCTGCAGGATACCCATCTGTTCACGGGAACCGTAGCAGAAAACATCCGTTTTGGAAAACTCGATGCCACGCAGGAAGAAATTGAACATGCGGCCAAAATTGCGAATGCGGATTCCTTCATCCGCCGTCTGCCGAACGGCTACGACACGATGCTGACCTCCGACGGAGCCAACCTCTCCCAGGGCCAGCGCCAGCTTCTCGCGATTGCCCGTGCCGCCGTTGCCGATCCGCCGGTGCTGATTCTTGACGAGGCAACATCTTCCGTTGACACCAGAACCGAGGCGCTGATCGAAAAAGGAATGGACCAGCTCATGGAGGGCAGAACCGTATTTGTCATCGCCCACCGCTTAAGCACCGTGCGAAACGCCAATGCGATCATGGTGCTGGAGCGGGGAAATATCGTAGAGCGCGGCGACCACGATGCACTTCTGGCACAGAAAGGAAAATATTATCAGCTCTATCATGGAATGTTTGAGCTGAGTTAAAAAGAAAGGAGTAAAGAGTATGAGAAAATATAACCGTATTTTTCTGATCGTCCTGGATTCTCTCGGAATCGGGGCGATGGCGGATTCGGAGAAGTTTGGGGATGTCGGTGTCAATACCTTCGGCCACATCTGGGAGAGTCAGGGAGGCCTTGAAATCCCGAACCTGCGCCGCCTCGGCATGGGAAATCTCTGCGGTGTGACAGAGGATGAGGCAAAGGGTTACGCCAGAAGACTGAACGAGGCGAGCAACGGAAAAGACACCATGACCGGCCACTGGGAGATGATGGGAATTTACACGACAAAGCCGTTCGTTACGTTCACCGACCACGGATTTCCGAAAGAACTGATCGACGAGCTGGAAAAACGAACCGGCAGAAAGATCATCGGCAATAAGGCGGCGAGCGGAACGGAGATCCTCGATGAGCTGGCAGAGCGCGAGATCGAAAACGGAGAACTGATTGTCTATACCTCGGCGGATTCCGTACTGCAGATCTGCGGCAACGAGGAGACGATGGGACTGGAGACGCTGTATCATTACTGCGAGATTGCCCGTGAGCTGACCATGAAAGACGAGTGGAAAGTCGGCCGTGTCATTGCAAGACCGTACGTCGGAAAGAAAAAAGGAGAGTTCGTCCGCACCGCAAACCGTCACGACTACGCTGTCAAACCGACGGGAAAAACCGTGCTCAACGCGATGCAGGAGGCAGGATATGATGTCATCAGCATCGGAAAAATCAACGATATTTTCTGCGACGAGGGCATCACGGAGAGTCTGAAATCCAAGAGCAGCGTCCACGGCATGGAGCAGACGATTGAGACGGCAGGAAAAGATTTTACCGGACTGTGCTTTGTCAACCTCGTCGATTTCGATGCACTCTGGGGCCACAGAAGAAACCCGGAAGGCTACGGAAAAGAGATTGAAAAATTCGATGTGAACCTTGGAAAGCTGCTGGAGCAGTTAAAAGACGACGATCTGCTCCTGATCACGGCAGACCACGGCAACGACCCGACTTATACCGGAACGGACCACACCAGAGAACAGGTGCCGCTCCTTGCGTACTCACCGTCTATGAAGGAGAGCGGCCTTCAGGAGACGAAGGACACCTTCGCTGTGATCGGCGCATCCGTTGCAGAGAACTTCGGCGTAAAAATGCCGGAGGGAACGATCGGAACATCGATCCTGGAATCGTGGAAATAAGGAAGCGATGGCGTTTTCAGCTGAGGCGGTAAGAACCTTTCGAAAGTTTCACAAGCTGTCCTTCTTCGAGCAGCTTCTTTAAAACTCGCTGGAGCTGGCGGCGGCTGCAGTGGAGCTGCATGGCCATCTTTTCCACGCCGGAAAACGTCTGATCCGGACAGCGCTCTGAGAGATAAGAGAGGAAGGATTCCTCGAGCGTGGAAAAATTCGACTGGGAGCTGGAATAAAGCATCAGCTTTTCGGTGACAGAGTTTAAAAGATATCGTAAAAAGCGGTTGTCGTTCAGCAGAAGCTCTTTCGTGGAAGCGAGCGGCAGAACAATACAAAGCGCGGTGGTGCGTGCCTCGATCTGGTGCGTATCATCGCGTTTTCCGCAGAATTCCATATCGCCGATGCAGGTAAAGCCGTCGAGATAGCCGATCGGGTAGCTCGTGCCGTCGGCGCGGTTGGCGCTGATCTCGATGGAACCGTCCACGAGGAACGAGAGGTATTCCTCCGGATTCAGCGTGTCGAGCCGTTCGCCCTTTTCAAACTGATACAGAGAAAATGCGAGATCCGGGGTATCGAAAAGAGATGGGATCTCATGTTTCTGAAGATAAAAGTCCAGCAGAGCCGGATCAAAAATTCGTTTCATAGGAAAATCCTTTCACAGAAAAATTTTTTGGAAAACTTTTTCTTTATTGTGACATATGACACAAGAAAAAGCAAGAAAGTCTGCTAGGATAAACCAGAATGAAAAAGGTTACAGTTTGCTGGGTACCAGTGAACTGTAACCGAAAAAGAGGAAAGGGGAGTTTTCAAAATGGAAAACGAATTATTTGAGAAAACAAAAGTGTCCAAAGCATATATGACGCTCGCACTTCCGGTCGTGCTCGGCATGGTCGTGTCGCTGATCTATAATATGGTAGATACTTTTTTCATCGCGCGGACCGGAAACACGGCACTGATTGCCGGCGTATCGCTCGGCACACCGATTTTCACGCTGATGATTGCACTCGGTGACATCTTCGGCGTCGGCGGCAGTTCCGTCATTTCGCGCCTCTTCGGTAAAAAAGAGTACGAGGACGGAAGACGGATCAGCGTATTCTGCTTTTACGCAGCGATTGCTGTCGGCATTGCGGTCAGCATCATCCTGCTTGCCGCCAAACAGCCGATCCTTGGCCTGCTTGGCTGTGATGAGACGACGTGGCAGTATGCGGGGGACTATTACCAGTGGATTGCACTCGGCGCACCGTTTATCATCCTGCAGCTGACGCCGAACAATCTTCTTCGGACCGAGGGCTTCGCAAAAGCCTCGATGATCGGAACAATGCTGGGAGCCGTCGTCAACATCATTCTTGACCCGATCTTTATTTACACGCTCGGCATGGGAGCAGCCGGAGCAGCGATTGCAACGGTGATCGGCAACATCTGCGGTGATATTTTCTATGTTATCTTTATGATAAAGAAATGCCGCTATCTCTCCGTCGATTTCCGAAAACTGAAAATGACCGGAGCAGAGGTGCTCGCCGTTCTTGCCATCGGCATTCCGGCATCCGTCACAAACTTCATGCAGAGCATCGGCGTGACGCTGACGAACCGATTTTTGCAGCCGTATGGAACGGACAAAGTTGCAGCGATGGGAATTGCTTTGAAAATTATTATGATTTCTGTTCTTGTGATGGTCGGCTTCGCTTTTGGCGGACAGCCGCTGGTCGGATACAATTATGGAGCGAAAAATAAAAAACGTCTCAGTGAGACGATCCGCTTTGCCTTCCTCCTGGAAGTGCTGACCGGTGCCGGAATGGCGGTTGTGCTCGGTGCGGCGGCTCCGCTTCTCGTGGGACTGTTCTTAAAAGAGGCGGATGTCATTGCAGCGGCCCAGCAGATCCTCCGCGTCCAGCTCATTGGTATGCCGTTTGTTGGTATCGTACTCGCATCGACCTGTATTTTCCAGGCGATCGGAAACGGGGCAGGAGCAATGATTCTTTCAGCAGGACGTCAGGGCGTGATTTTTGCCATTGTAATTTTCTGCGCTTCAAAACTTGCCGGTTTTTCCGGTGTTATTGCCTCCCAGCCGGTTTCTGATTTTCTGACCGCATCGGTGGCTGTGATGATTCTGCTTCAGTGGGAAAAGAAAGAATTTGCAAAATAAGAAAGAACAGCAAAGCGGCTGCGGCACAGCGTTCCGGAACGGGAACCTGCCGCAGCCGCTTTTGGCGTGCGCAAAAAAACAGAATTCCTGCACAGGCGGCCGCCATGTCAAAAACACGTAAAAGTGATGAAAAAACGTCTCTTAATTCGGCAGTATTACGGGATTGCATTCTGAGAAAACAAGATATAAAATGGCATGAGATTCGACAAAAAGGGGAAGCAAAAACATACGACAATAGGGAGGACATCACATGGCAACAAAGAAAAGTGCAGTAAAAGATCTGACAAACGGCAGCCCGGTAAAACTGATTCTGGGGTTTGCACTGCCGCTGCTGCTCGGCATGCTGTTCCAGCAGTTTTACAGCATGGTCGATACGATTATTGTAGGAAAATTCTTAGGCGCGAAAGCGCTCGCGGCTGTTGGAAGCACAGGTTCGATCAACTTTATGATCGTGGGATTCTGTATGGGAGTCTGCAGCGGATTTGCAATTCCGGTTGCGCAGATGTTCGGGGCAGGAGACCGGAAAGCGCTGTGCCGGTATGTAGGAAATGGAGCCGTCCTGGCCGGTATTCTTTCCGTGGTGATGACCGTTCTTGTCTGCATCTGGTGCCGCGACATTCTGATTCTGATGAAAACCCCGTCCGATATTCTGGACGGTGCATACGCTTACATCTTTGTTATTTTCCTCGGAATTCCGCTTATGGTGCTCTATAACCAGACATCAGCAATCATGCGGAGCCTCGGCGACAGCCGCTCCCCACTGATTTTCCTCGGTATCTCTTCAATACTGAATATCGTGCTAGATCTTGCGCTGGTCCGCCCGATGGGAGTAGCGGGAACCGCGTGGGCGACGATTATCGCGCAGGGAGTCTCTGGATTCCTGTGTCTCTTTTATATGAAGAAAAAATTCACCATCCTTGCTTTTACGAGAGAGGACTGGAAGCTGCACAAGCATTATGTGCTTAATCTGTGCAATATGGGAATCCCGATGGGACTGCAGTATTCAATCACCGCGATCGGAAGTGTTATTTTGCAGACCGCTGTCAACGGCCTTGGTTCCACTGCGGTTGCATCTGTTACGGCTGCCGGTAAAATTTCCATGTTCTGCTGCTGTCCGTTCGACGCGCTCGGCTCCACTATGGCGACGTATGCCGGACAGAACGTCGGTGCGAAGAAGATGGATCGTGTCAACACCGGTATTTTGACAAGTTCCATTATTGGAAGCGTGTATTCCGTGGTCATTTTAGGAGTCATGTTTCTGTGGTCCCGCCAGATTTCGCTTCTCTTTGTAGATGCATCTGAGACGGTCATCCTCGACCAGGCGCGTCAGATGCTGCTGATCAACATGGTATTTTACATTCCGCTGACCCTTGTCAATGTCGTACGCTTTACCGTGCAGGGCATGGGCTTCAGCAAATTTGCAATCCTTGCCGGCGTCTGCGAGATGATCGGCCGTTCGGTGGTAGCCTTTTTCCTGGTTCCGTATTTTGGTTACACCGCAGTCTGCTTCGCAAGCCCGGTGGCATGGATTCTCGCCGATCTGTTTCTCGTTCCGGCGTACCTGTACTGCGCAAAAACGCTTCGTTCTCTTTTTGAGAAAAATGCGCAGATGATGTAAGCCGTGCCGCAAGATGGACAAGCTGTTTCAATTCTGGTATAATGGAGCCTGGATTTTAGGAAAGCTGAAAAAGAATCCCATAGAAGAGAGGAAGATATCCTATGAAACAGTCGGTATTAGAATATAAGAAACTTCTGGAGCAGGAAGGCCTTCTGGTGGAATTTGCAGAGCCGGAAGGAAAAGAAGGAGAGGACAGACCCGTTACCCTCGTAACGTATTTTTCGGGCGGAGCGGATCAGGGAACGCTGTTTCTCTGCAAAGGAGCTGCATTCAAAGAGGCATACTTAAAAGACGCCGTAAACCGCGGTGCTGTTGCCTATGTAAGTGAAAAAAAATACGAAGCGGGAAAAGAAATTCCGGCGCTCATCGTCAACGATGCCAGAAAAGCACAGTTTGTGCTGGGTGAGGCGTTTTACGATTATCCGGCAAAGTCGCTGCATGTCACGGCGCTGACCGGAACAAAAGGAAAGACAACGACAGCCTACTACCTGCAGTCGATGCTCGATGCCTGCCTGAAAAAACAGGGCGGAAACGGATGTGCACTGTTAAGTTCGATTGAATATTACGACGGAAAGACGAGAGAAGCATCAACGCTCACCACGCCGGAATCCCTGGAGCTGTGCCGTCATATGCGCAATGCCGTAGATGCAGGCCTTTCCCATATGGTGATGGAAGTATCCTCCCAGGCGCTCAAATACGAGAGAGTCGGAAACACGCATTTTGATACCGCCATTTTCCTGAACATCTCCAAGGACCACATCAGCCCGACGGAGCACAAGGATTTTGATGATTATTTCCAGTCGAAATTAAAGATCTTCGACCGCTGCACCTGCGCCTGCGTGAACCTGGACAGCGACCATATCGGGGAAATCCTGAAAGCTGCGGCAAAATGTGAGCGCGTCGTTACGTTTGGATCGAAAGAAAATGCTGTAATCCGCGTGAGTGATATCAAGCCGGGCAGAGGAAAATTCTATTTCCATGTGGCAGGACCGGATTTCTCGGAAGATTTTACCCTGCCGGTGCACGGAGCCTTCAATGTGGAGAATGCCGTAGCTGCCATTGCGGCTGCCTGGTCGATGGGAATCCCGGTTTCGCTGATCAAGGAAAGCCTCCTTGGCGTCACCGTTCCGGGAAGGATGGAGACGTATGAGAGCAGCGCGGGCGAGGTCACGGCGATCGTGGATTTCGCGCACAATGGCCTGAGTTTTGAAAAAATGTTTGATACCGTAGCACTCGAATACCCGGGGAGCCGCGTAAGCGTTGTGTTCGGAACCCCGGGCGGAAAAGCATTCAACCGCAGAAAAGATATGGGTGAGATTTCCGGAAAACGGGCGGACCGGATTTTCCTCGTACCGGATGATCCGGGAAACGAAGATCCGCAGGCGATCTGTGAGGAGATCGGCGGGTACATAGCAAAGGAAGGTGCATCCTTCCAGATCCGCATGGACCGCGGAGCAGCAATCCGGGAGGCGATTCTTGGCGCCGTACCGGGAGAGGTTGTTCTGATCCTTGGAAAAGGCGCGGACGTGACGATGCACGTCGGAAACGGAAATGTGCCGTACCGGTCAGATGCCGTCTATGCAAAAGAGGCGCTTGCCGAATATGGAAATGCATTTGCCGAAGCGGCAACGGCTCGTGAAACAGAAGAATAGAAGCAAAAACAGAAAAAACAGAGCAAAAAAGACACGGAACAGAAAAATCCGTGTCTTTTTTGCGTCTGGCGGCAGCAGAAATGAAAATCAGACAGGAAATTTGGCGGATACATCCTACAAAATGTAGAAAAGAAGGACAGAAACTAGCCCGTATGACGAAAAGTTGTTAAAAATATAACGAACGAAAGTTAGACGTGTGAAACTAAACACAGAAAGCAAAAACCCGGGAACCATGCGGAAAAAGACGAATTCTGCGGGATGAAGGACAAAGCTGTAAGTTTTTGGAAAGAATTCTTGTGAAAAAGAACAAAAAATGGTATAATTGTATTGAAATATATCCAGAACACCACTTCTGGAAGCGTACGGGCTCAGTGAGAAAAAAGATTTCACGAAAATGCTCGAAAAAAACACTTGTTAAATTCTTGTCATAGTGCTATGATAAGGAAAGTGAAAAATTTATCAATCACAAAAACCAACTAGGGGTATTTTAGAAAGGAGTATTTATGAGCAGCAAGATTACCATCATTGGAGCTGGAAGCGTTGGATCTACGATCGCCTATACACTGTCGAACGAAGACATCGCGTCTGAGATTGTTCTCATCGATATTAACAAGAAAAAAGTAGAGGGAGAGGTTATGGATATCGCGCAGGGTACCTGCTTCCGCGATCCGGTCTCCATCATCGCAGGTGAGTATGAGGATGCCAAGGACTCTGATATCGTAATTATTACTTCCGGTATTGCAAGAAAGCCTGGCCAGACCCGTATTGAGCTGACCCAGACCAACGTAAACATCTTAAAATCCATCACACCGGAAATCGTAAAAGCGGCTCCGAATGCCATCTACATCATTGTAAGCAACCCGGTTGATATCATGACCTACGTGTTTACAAAGATCTCCGGACTTCCGGAAAACCAGATCCTTGGTTCTGGTACCATGCTGGATTCCGCGAGACTTCGCTGCGGACTGTCTGAACACCTCAACATTGCCCAGAAAAACATCCACGCTTACGTATTCGGTGAGCACGGCGATACTTCCTTCATTCCGTGGAGCGGCGCTTACGTTTCCGGTGTCAGTCTGGACGAGTACTACGAGACCGTAGAAAAAATGGGCAGGAACGTAACCAAGATCGACAAAGATGCTATGCTGGAGTACGTAAGAACTTCCGGCGGACAGGTTATTGCAAACAAAGGAGCTACTTTCTATGCAGTATCTGTTGCAGTATGCAAACTGGTAGCAACCATTCTTTCTTCTTCCGATTCTGTAGCAACCGTATCTTCCATGATGCACGGTGAGTACGGCATCGAGGATGTATGCTTAAGCACACTGACCCTCGTTGGACCGAAAGGCGTACAGGGCAAGATTCCGATGCGTATGACAAAAGAGGAAGTAGAAAAACTCAAAGCAAGTGCCGACGCATTAAAAGCAGTTATCGCACAGATCGAGCACTAAGAGCGGGCAATAAGCTCAAAACATAAAATTTATGGCAGTGGCAGAAAGTGCGAAAGAGCGGTATCTCCCACTGCCTTAACGTGCGCCTGAAGAAATTTTCCGCCGGGTGTACATAAAAAGAGTACCGGAAACTTTTCCGGTGCCGGACAGAAGATACCGCAGGAAAAATGGAAACCAACAGGAGCAAGTAAGAAAGGAGCAATTCCATGACCTACAGTTATTTTCCGGGCTGTACGCTGAAGAACAAAGCAAAAGATCTGGATCATTATGCCAGAGAGTGCGCAAAAGTTCTGGGATTTGAACTGGAAGAAATTGAAAACTGGCAGTGCTGCGGAGCTGTGTATCCACAGGCATCCGATGAAATCGCCACAAAACTTTCTTCGGTTCGCGCCTTAGCAGACGCCAAAGAAAAAGGACAGGATCTGATCACAGTCTGTTCCGCCTGTCATCACGTGATCAAACGCGTAAACGATGACATGGCGAATGTAGAAGACATTCAGACAAAAGTAAACAACTACATGGCTCTTTCCGAGCCATATCTTGGCGAAACGAAAGTACTTCATTATCTGGAAGTGCTGCGTGACGTCGTTGGATTTGACAAGATCAAAGAGAAAGTGGTAAACCCATTAAAAGGAAGAAAAATCGGCGCATATTACGGCTGTATGCTGCTTCGTCCGAGCACCACAATGCAGTTTGACGATCCGGAAAATCCGACAATCATTGAAGACTTTATCAAGGCCCTTGGCGCAACACCGGTCGTATATCCGATGAGAAATGAGTGCTGCGGCGGCTACATATCCCTCAAAGAAAAGAAAATGGCATCCAACATGGTAGACCAGATCATGGCATCCGCATCCTACAAAGGAGCAGAAGAACTGATCACTGCATGTCCGCTTTGCATGTACAACCTGCGCAATAACGGAACAAAAGAAGGTCTTCCGGTTACCTACTTTACCGAGCTTCTTGCAGAAGCACTCGGCATCAAAGAGGAGGTGCAGGCATGAAAATTGCAACATCCGATGAAATCCGTGCCATCGCCGGTGTGGATACCAGAAAATGTATGAAATGCGGTAAATGTTCCGCATCCTGTCCTGCTTATAACGAAATGGACATCCGTCCGCATCAGTTTGTATCTTACGTACAGAACGGCGATGTGGAAGCACTGATGAACTCCAAGTCCATCTGGAAATGCCTCTCCTGCTTCGCATGTGTAGAGCGCTGTCCAAGAGACGTAAAACCTGCCAAACTGATCGAGGCAGTTCGTCTTTCCGTGATCCGTCAGAGAGGAGAGAATTATCTTTCTCCGGATGAAATTCCGGCTCTTCTGGATGATGAGACTCCGCAGCAGCTTCTGATGAGTGCATTCCGTAAATATAGAAAGTAAAAAACAACCCATCCACAGAAAGGTGAGAGAAAAGTGCAAAGAATAGGAGTATTTGTCTGCCACTGCGGTACAAATATTGCGGCTACGGTTGATGTCAAAAAAGTTGTTGACGTCATCAGCAAAGAGCCGGGTGTTGTTCATGCAGAGGATTATCAGTATATGTGTTCCGAAACGGGTCAGCAGAAAGTGATCGATGCCATTCAGAACGAGCATCTGACCGGCGTTGTCATCTGTTCCTGCTCTCCGCGTATGCATGAAGGAACGTTCCGCAAAGCAGCAGAAAAAGCGGGCCTGAACCCGTATCAGCTGGAGATTGCAAACATTCGTGAGCAGTGTTCCTGGATTCATAAAGACATGGAAGAGGCTACCGAGAAGGCCGTAATTCTGGCCCGTGCAGCCGTTGCTAAAGTTATGCTGGATACCCCGCTTACCCCGGGCGAGAGCCGCGTTGTAAAACGTGCGCTGGTGATCGGAGGCGGTATCGCAGGTATTCAGACTGCACTGGATATCGCAGATGCAGGCTATGAAGTAGATATCGTAGAGAAGACCCCGAGTATCGGCGGAAGAATGTCACAGCTTGACAAGACATTCCCGACCCTCGACTGTTCTTCCTGTATCCTGACTCCTCGTATGGGAGAGGTAAACGCGCATGAGAAGATCAACATCTATACCTACAGTGAGGTAGAGAGCGTTGGCGGATTCGTCGGTGATTTCAAAGTAGACATCCGTAAGAAAGCAAGATACGTAGATATGGACAAATGTACCGGATGCGGACTCTGTCAGGAGAAATGTCCTTCCAAGAAGAACCTGAGCGAGTTCAACAGAGGCCTGTCCAACCGTACTGCAATCTACACACCGTTCGCACAGGCAGTTCCGAACGTACCGGTTATTGATACTGCAAACTGTATCCACTTCAAAACCGGAAAATGCGGTATCTGCTCCAAAGTCTGTGCAGCAGGTGCAGTAAACTACGACCAGAAAGATGAAGTAATCACCAGAGAGTACGGCGCAATCGTTGTGGCAACTGGTTTCGATACCATCAGTCTGGACAAGTTTGACGAATATTATTACAACCAGAGCAAAGACGTAATTACCTCCCTTGAGATGGAACGTCTGATGAATGCTGCCGGCCCGACAGGCGGTAAAGTAGTACGTCTTTCCAACGGCGAGCATCCGAAGGATATCGTATTTATCCAGTGTGTCGGTTCTCGTGACGTGACCTGCAGAGGAAAGAGCTACTGCTCCAAGATCTGCTGTATGTACACCGCAAAACAGGCTATGCTGGTGCGTGACCATTATCCGGATGTCAATGTACATGTCTTCTACATTGATGTTCGTACCCCGGGTAAAAACTTCGATGAGTTCTATCGCCGTGCGGTAGAAGAGTTTGATGTAGACTACATCAAAGGCCAGGTAGGAAAAGTATCCGAGGCTCCGAACGGACGTCTTCTGGTACAGGGTTCCGACCTGCTTGACAACCGTCAGATCAAAATGGAAGCAGACCTTGTTGTCCTTGCAACTGCCATCGAGCCGAGCAAAGATGCAAGAAAACTGGCTACCATGCTGACCGCAAGTATGGATACCAACGATTTCTTTACTGAGGCACACGCAAAGCTGCGTCCGGTAGAGTCCCCGACCGCAGGTGTCTTCCTCTCCGGCGTATGCCAGGGACCGAAAGATATCCCGGAGACCGTTGCACAGGCAGGAGCTGCTGCTGTCAAAGTAGTCGGACTGCTGGCAAAAGACAAACTGACCACCAACCCGTGTACAGCAGAATCCAATCCGCTGTTCTGTAATGGATGTGCATCCTGTGAAAAAGTCTGCCCATACGGCGCAATTTCCTACGAAGACCGTCAGGTCAACGACCATGGAATCCGTGAAACCAGACATGTGGCAGTCGTTAACGGCGCACTTTGCCATGGATGCGGTGCATGTACCGTTGCATGTCCGTCCGGCGCTATGGACCTGAAAGGATTCTCCAATAGACAAATTCTCGCGGAGGTAGATGCAATATGCCGATAGATAACAACGAAAACAAAGAATTTAAGCCAGTCATCGTGGCATTCTGCTGCAACTGGTGCTCCTACGCAGGAGCAGACCTGGCAGGTTCCAGCCGTCTTTCCTATCCGGCAGACGTAAAGATCATCCGTGTTCCATGTTCCTGCCGTGTCAATCCGCTCTTCATCTTAAGAGCATTCCAGAAGGGCGCTGACGGAGTCATCCTCTGCGGATGCCATCCGGGAGACTGCCATTACAGCACAGGAAACTATTATGCAAGAAGACGTATGACCCTGCTGTTCTCCATGCTGGATTACATGGGCGTTGAGAACGGACGTACCCGTGTGGAATGGGTATCCGCCGCAGAAGGTGTGAAATTCTCCCAGACCATGAACGAGTTCATCGAGCAGGTTACAAGCCTTGGTAAGAATGTCAGATTGGAGGATTTACGATGCAAGAAAAATTAGTATCCCGCGCAAAAGAGCTTCTGTCTGACGGTACCGTAGTCCGTGTTCTTGGCTGGAGAAAAGGTGACACTGATTTCAGTGCAGAGCCTGCATTCTTCGAGACTGCCGAGAGCCTTTCCGAGTTTACCTACGACGGATTCTGCGGCGCAAACCTTAGCAAATACATGATTAAAGCATCGAAAGAAGAAGGAAAAACACTCGTTTTCTTAAAACCGTGTGATACTTACAGCTTTAATCAGTTAATCAAAGAGCATCGTGTGGATCGCGAGAAAACCTATATCGTCGGCATCGGCTGCGATGGAAAACTCGATATCGAAAAGATCCGTGAAGCAGGATGCAAGGGTATTACCGCTGTAACAGAAGACGGCGATACCATCAAAGTGGCAACTGTTTACGGCGACAAAGAGCTCGCAAGAGAGGATGTTATCCTGGAAAGATGCAAAGCCTGCAAGGGCGGAAAACACGTTGCCTACGACGAGCTGGCAGAGAACTGCGACGAAGAGAAACCGGCAAAAGAAGGCCGTTTTGAACTGGTTGAGAAGCTCGAGGCAATGGCTCCGGAAGAGCGTTTCGCATTCTGGCAGAACGAACTGTCCCGCTGTATCCGCTGTAATGCATGCCGTAACGTATGTCCGGCCTGCAGCTGTATCAAATGTGTCTTCGATAATGACCGTTACGATACCGCACAGAAAGCAAATACGACTACATTTGAAGAGCAGATGTTCCACATTATCCGTGCATTCCACGTTGCCGGACGCTGCACCGACTGTGGCGAGTGTTCCCGTGTATGTCCGCAGCACATTCCGCTGCACCTGCTGAACCGTAAATTCATCAAAGATATCGACGAGTTCTACGGAGAGTATCAGGCAGGCGCCGATACCGACAGCCGTGCACCGCTCACCAACTTCACACAGGAAGATGTAGAGCCAAGTATCGTTAAGGAAAGGGGTTAAGGGATGTATCAGATTAGCAGAGAAAAAATGCCGGAGCTCCTTGCCGCTGTTGCAAAGGAGATGGATCTTTTCCTTCCGGTACAAAACAATGGAATTACCAATTTCGGTTTCTGGACCGAGGACGCAGACGTGGATCTCGATACCTTAAAAACCGTAAAATCCCCGAAAGATGCCTTTTTCCCGCAGAGTGAAATTCTTTACTCCTGCTATCAGAAGGCAAATAAAACCAGCATTGAACCGGCTGCATTAAAAGACGCACCGTTTGCTATCTTCGGCGTTCGTCCGTGCGATGTCAGAGCGTTCGATGTTCTGGACCGCGTTTTCTTAAGCGAGCCTGCAGACGTTTACTATGCAGCAAGAAGAGAGCACGGCATCGTTGTTTCCCTGGCTTGTCATGAGCCGGAAGACAGCTGCTTCTGTAAAACCTTCGGCATCGATGCTGCAGAACCGGCAGCAGATGTTGCTATGTGGCAGGTAGCTGACGGTTATGCATGGGAAGCAAAAACCGAAAAAGGCCAGAAACTGACCGAGCTTGTAAAAGCTTACCTGACCGAGCAGGATCTTACCAAAGAAGTAGAGGCTGAGAAAGAAGCAATCCGTACTCTGATCGACAAGATGCCAAACAGCAACCTTTCCCTCGAGGGATGGGGCGTTGGCAAGACAAAAGAACGTTTTGACGATCCGAAGTGGAAAGAACTTTCCGATGCCTGCTTAGGCTGCGGAACCTGTACGTTCTCCTGCCCGACCTGCCAGTGCTACGATATCAAAGACTTTAACACCGGAAACGGTGTACAGCGTTACCGCTGCTGGGATTCCTGCATGTACTCTGATTTCACCATGATGGCAGCAGGAAACAACCGTACCACACAGCTGCAGCGTTTCCGTCAGCGTTTCATGCACAAACTGGTATACTTCCCGGACAACAACGACGGAATGTATTCCTGCGTCGGATGTGGACGCTGCGTAGAGAAATGCCCGCAGTCGCTGAACATTGTCAAAGTAATCAAACGCATGGGAGGTACCAAGTAAATGTGCAATTGTAGTTGTGGAAGCGAAGAAAAGAAAAACGCTTTGCTGCCGCAGGTCGGTATCATCACAGATATCCGCCGCGAAACACCGGACGTAAAAACATTCCGTATCGTTCGTCCGGACGGCACCAAGCTGTTTGAACATATGCCTGGCCAGTGCGCAATGCTCTGTGTACCGGGTGTCGGAGAGGCACTGTTTTCCATTACCTCTTCCCCGACAAACAAAGAGTACCAGGAGTTCTCCATCAAGGAGTGCGGTACTTTAACGAATTATCTTCACAACATGTCCGTAGGAGATGAAATCCTGGTTCGTGGACCGTATGGAAATCATTTCCCGGTAGAAACCGTATTAAAAGGACAGGATCTGCTGTTCATCGCCGGAGGTATCGGACTTGCTCCACTGCGTTCTGTTATTAATTACGTACTGGACAATCGTGATAACTACGGTACCGTAGATATCGTTTACGGTTCCCGTTCCAAAGACGATCTGGTACAGTTAAAAGAGATCCAGGAAGTATGGGCGAAAGCAAAAGATGTCAACGTGCATCTGACGATTGACCGTGAACAGGAAGGCTGGGACGGCCATGTAGGATTCGTTCCGAACTATGTAAAAGAACTGAATATGTCTGTTGACAAAACAGCTCTGATCTGCGGACCGCCGATCATGATCAAATTTGTCCTTCAGGGACTTCAGGAGCTGGGCTATGAGAAAACACAGGTTTACACCACTTTGGAGCTTCGTATGAAATGCGGTATCGGAAAATGCGGCCGCTGCAACATCGGAGACAAATACGTCTGCAAAGACGGCCCGGTTTTCCGCTGCGACGAGATTGACGAATTACCGAACGAATATTAAACGGAGGTTGAAGAAAATGCAGGAAATGGTAAATATTTACGTTTACGGCAAAAAGTATTCCGTACCTGGCGATCTGACCATCATGACCGCTATGGAGTACGCCGGATATCAGTTAAAACGCGGATGCGGATGCCGTCACGGATTCTGCGGTGCATGTGCGACCATCTACAGAATCAAAGGAAAAAATGAACTGAAAACCTGTCTGGCATGTCAGACACAGGTAGAAGACGGCATGTATATCGCAAGCCTTCCGTTCTATCCGATCGACAAGAGAACATACGATATCGAAGAGATCAGCGCAGAGCAGAGAGTCATGATGGATCTGTATCCGGAAATCTACAGCTGCGTTGGATGTAATGCATGTACCAAAGGATGTCCGCAGAGCCTGAACGTTATGCAGTATATTGCATACGCACAGAGAGGCGACTTCAAGAAATGTGCAGAAGAGTCCTTCGACTGCATCGGCTGCGGAATCTGTGCATCCCGCTGTCCGGCTGGTATCTCCCATCCGATGGTAGGAGAGCTGGCAAGACGTCTGAACGGAAAATACATTGCTCCGAAGTCTGAACATGTAAAGAACCGTGTAGCAGAGATCAAAGAAGGAAAATTCGATGATCTGATCGAGCAGGTTATGCAGAAACCGATCGAAGAAATGCAGGAACTTTACAACAACCGTGAGATCGAGAAATAAGGAGGGAATTTCGAATGTATACACTGGCCAATATGCAGGACTCTATTAAAAAGGTAGAAGCTACCAGAGCCCAGAGAATGGCAACAGAGCCAAGAAGAATGACAGCGGATGAGAAAGATGCCCTTCTTGCAGCATATCATCCGGACTATAAAGAGGAAGGCTTCATCACCCTGAAAGTCGGCCCGAACAAAGGTGAGAAAGTTCCGACAGAGCTCGGCTATCTGCTGGAGTCCAACAGCCGTATCCTCGGTGTTGACATCGACCTTGACAAAGTAGATTATGACGTAGATGTACTGGTTATCGGTGCCGGTGGAGCAGGTTCTTCTGCAGCTATCGAGGCTCACGAGGCTGGCGCAAACGTTATGATTACCACCAAACTGAGAATTGGTGATGCAAACACCATGATGGCAGAAGGTGGAATCCAGGCAGCGGACAAAGAAAACGATTCCCCGGCACAGCATTATCTGGATGCGTTCGGCGGCGGACACTTTGCTGCAAGACCGGAACTGCTCCGCAAACTGGTTATGGAAGCTCCGGATGCAATCTCCTGGCTGGAAAACCTGGGCGTTATGTTTGATAAAGATGAGAATGGCCGTATGGTAACTACGCACGGCGGCGGAACTTCCAGAAAACGTATGCATGCATGCCGTGACTACTCTGGAGCAGAGATCATGAGAACACTGCGTGATGAAGTCATCAACCGCGGTATTCCGGTGATCGAGTTCTCTTCCGCAGTAGAGCTGATCAAAGACGATAAGGGACAGGTTGCAGGTGCTGTTCTCCAGAACATGGAGACTGGCGAGTACCAGGTAGCAAAGGCAAAAACCGTTATCATCGCAACAGGTGGTGCGGGACGTCTTCACTACAACAACTTCCCGACATCCAACCATTACGGTGCAACCGCTGACGGTCTGATCCTTGGATACCGTGCAGGCGCTCCGCTTCTGTATCAGGATACCATTCAGTACCATCCGACCGGAGCCGCTTACCCGGCTCAGATCTTCGGTGCTCTGGTAACCGAGAAAGTACGTTCTCTGGGCGCAATGCTCGTAAACGTAGACGGCGAAGCATTCATGCATCCGCTGGAAACCCGTGATGTATCTGCAGCAAGCATCATCCGCGAGTGCTCCGACGACCGCAACGAGGGCGTTGAGACTCCACAGGGCAAGGCTGTATGGCTGGATACTCCAATGATCGAGCTGATCCACGGAGAAGGCACCATTGAGAAGAGAATTCCGGCTATGTTCCGTATGTTCATGCAGTATGGTATCGATATGAGAAAAGAGCCGATTCTGGTTTATCCGACCCTGCATTATCAGAACGGCGGTCTGGAAATCAACGGCGAAGGCTTCACCAATACGGTAAACAACCTGCTTGTAGCAGGCGAGGCAGTTGGAGGAATCCACGGAAGAAACCGTCTGATGGGTAACTCTCTGCTGGACGTTATCGTATTTGGCCGTGATGCAGGAAAAGCTGCAGCAGCCAAAGCAAAAGACGTAACACTTGGAAAGATGAATCTGGATCATGTGGAGAAATATGCCGAGACCTTAAAAGAGGCAGGCATCGACACCGGTATGGTATCTCCGCAGCTTCTGCCGGATTATGCAGGAAAGAGACACCTGTAAAAAGAAAGTATCGCGAAAAAGCGTGTCGCAGGGAAAGAAAAAGGGAACGCCATATTGGCAGAACCGGAAAACTTTCCGCGCGGACACGCTTTCCGTGCAGAAAATCTGTAACGTATTTTCTGCTGTTATATAAGGAATAGAAAGAAAGGTGGAGAACTCCCATGCGTGAAATTCAGGCTAGTACCATTACGGATGTGGTAGAGAAACTTTGTATCGAAGCGAACTATCATCTTCCGGAAGACGTAAAATGTGCCATCACAGGCTGCCGTGCCTGCGAGGATGGCGAAATTGCAAAAGGTGTTCTGGACAAAATCGTAGAAAACTATGAGATCGCAGATTCCCAGAATGTGCCGATCTGCCAGGATACCGGAATGGCTTGTGTCTTCCTGGAAATCGGACAGGACGTACATATTGCAGGAGGAGACCTTGCTGAGGCAGTCAACGAAGGTGTCCGCAGAGGATATGACAAAGGATATTTAAGAAAATCCGTTGTCAAAGACCCGGTAAGAAGAGGAAACACCGGAGACAATACCCCGGCTATGCTCTATACGGAGATCGTTCCGGGCGAGCAGATCAAAGTAACCGTAGGACCGAAAGGTTTCGGAAGCGAAAATATGAGTATGATCCGCATGTTCAAACCGTCAGCAGGACTGCAGGGAATCAAAGACTTCATTCTGGAAGTTGTTGAGACCGCAGGCCCGAACCCGTGCCCGCCTATGGTTGTCGGTGTTGGTATCGGTGGAACCTTCGACAAATGTGCCCTTCTTGCAAAGAAAGCACTGATGCGTCCGATCGATTCCGAGAACCCGGATCCGTTCTATGCAGATCTGGAAAAAGAGATGCTGGAAAAAGTAAATAAACTCGGCATTGGACCGCAGGGCTTTGGTGGAAAAACCACAGCGATCGGTCTGAACATCGAGACAATGCCGACTCATATTGCGGGAATGCCGTGTGCAGTTAATATCAACTGCCATGTAACCCGTCATAAAACGGAGGTAATCTGATCATGGAAAAACATATTCAGCTGCCGTTAACAGAAGAACTGGCAAAAACACTGCATGCCGGAGATACCGTATATCTTTCCGGAACGATCTATACCTCCCGTGACGCAGGTCACAAGAGAATGTGCGAAGCACTGGCAAGAGGAGAAAAAATCCCGTTTGATCCGACCGACGCTACCATTTATTATGTAGGACCGACTCCTGCAAAACCAGGTCAGGTCATCGGATCTGCCGGCCCTACCACCAGCGGCCGTATGGATGCTTATGCTCCGACGATGATGTCCGTAGGAGCAAGAGGAATGATCGGTAAAGGCGCCCGTCTTCCGGAAGTTGTTGAGGCTATGAAGAAATATCATGGCGTATACTTCGGAGCGATCGGCGGAGCAGGTGCACTGCTTGCAAAATGTATCAAAAAAGCAGAGCTGATTGCATACGAAGATCTTGGCGCAGAGGCACTTCGCCGTCTGGAAGTAGAAGACATGCCGCTTTTCGTTATCATCGACTGTGAGGGAAATAACCTGTACGAGATGGGAAGAAAAGAATATCTGGCAGAGCATAAAGAAGACTAAAGGTTACATTTGTAACGACGAAATACAAGAGAGACCATAGACCTGTCTGATTATTTCAGACAGGTCTCAAGCTGAAAAGACATCAGGGCATTGACACTTGCAAGCGACTTTCGGCAGAAAAAGAAATGAAAGAGGAAGAAAAACATGACTGTAGAAATGATAAGCCACTTACTGGAAGCACTGATGATCCTGTGCTTTGGCCTGTCCTGGCCGCTGTCCATTTATAAATCCTGGACTTCAAGAACAGCAAAAGGAAAGAGCCTTTACTTTGAGGTGTTCATCTGGATCGGATATATTTTCGGTATTGCCAACAAATTTATCAGCTATATGAACAACCCGGACAAAGACTGGATCTTTTTCCTTGCATGGGCTTTCTATTTCCTGAACATTGCAGAGATCACCGTAGATATGGTGTTGTACTTCCGCAATGTAAAACTGGATAAGAAAAGAGAAGCAGGGAAATAAAGCAGCGGAATACAGTTAAACTTACAGAATCCCCGGCGGTGCGGCATTTGAGGCGGCATCGGCGGGGATTCTTACGTTAAAAAAGGTAAAGGGGTTCTTCTAAAAGAGGGATTGCGGGAACCGGAAAAGAACGGTATACTTGTGTATAGAATCTGCTTGACTTAAAGTGCACTTCATAGTTTAAAATAAAGAAAGCTGGAGATTTGCCGTGTCAGAAAAGAGAAGGTTCTGGCAGAGCAGAGGTTTCAGCTTTCTTTTTATGTTGTACCGTATGTGAGTACGAAAGAAAAGAGTTGAAAAACGAAAACGAGGTGAAATGTTTTGGAGGCAAGAGAGGTACTGGAAAAAGTAAAAAACAACGAAATCTCCATCGAAGAGGCAGAAAAATATTTCAAAAAAGAGCCGTTTGAGGAGATGGGATATGCGAAGCTCGACACGCATCGTGAAATCCGAAGCGGGTTTCCGGAGGTCATTTTCTGTGCGCGGAAGGCGGATGAACATCTGCTGAAGATTTTTACGCGCCTGTATGAGCAGGACGGAGAGGTTTTCGGAACGAGAGCCAGTGAGCACCAGTATGAGCTGATCCGGGAAAAGTTCCCGGAAGTGGTTTATGATCCGCTGTCGCATATTTTAAAAATAGAGAAGAAAGACAAAAAGCGAATCGGAAAAATTGCTGTCTGTACGGCGGGAACCGCAGACATTTCCGTTGCTGAGGAAGCGGCGCAGACGGCAGAATACTTCGGAGCAAACGTCGAGCGAATTTATGATGTCGGCGTGAGTGGTATCCACCGTCTGCTGTCACGCCTCGATACGATTCAGAGTGCCAACTGCGTTGTTGCCGTTGCCGGTATGGAAGGAGCGCTGGCAAGCGTGCTCGGCGGCCTGGTGGATAAGCCGGTCATCGCAGTTCCGACCTCTGTGGGCTACGGGGCCAGCATGAACGGTCTTTCGGCGCTGCTTACGATGATTAATTCCTGTGCGAACGGAATTGCTGTCGTAAACATCGACAACGGTTATGGGGCCGGATATATTGCAACACAGATTAACAGAATGGGAGTGCATAAAGATGAGTAAAAGTTTATATCTGGAGTGCGGGAGCGGAATCAGCGGGGATATGACCGTTGCGGCTCTGCTCGATCTGGGAGCAGACGAGGAGGTACTGGAGAAGGCACTGGCAAGCCTTCAGCTGCCGGGATACAAAACTGCCGTTACGAGAGTGAAAAAATCGGGGCTGGATGCCTGCGACTTCAATGTCATTCTGGATGCGGAGCATGAGAACCACGATCATGATATGGCGTATCTGCATGGGGATATGGCGAAAGCGCATGCACATGGAGAGGAGCATGTACACCATCATGAGCATACGCACGATCATGAGCATGTACACAAGCACGAGCATACGCACGATCATGAGCATGTACATGACCAGAAACATACACACAGCCATGACCAGGAACACGCAGGAGAGCATCAGCACCATCATGAGCACCGCGGCCTGCCGGAGATTCTTGCCATTATCCGCCGCGGTGATCTGACACCGGGAGCGAGAGCTCGGGCAGAGCGGATTTTCCAGATTCTTGCAGAAGCAGAAGCAAAAGCGCACGGTGTGCCGCTCGATCAGGTGCATTTTCACGAGGTAGGAGCGGTCGATTCCATCGTAGATATTGTTGCCGCCGCCGTCTGCCTGGACAACCTGGCGCCGGACGAGGTGATTGTGACGGGGCTCTGCGAGGGAAGCGGTTTTATCCGATGCCAGCATGGACTGATCCCGGTTCCGGTACCGGCCGTTTTAAATATCGTGCAGACGCACGGCCTGACGCTTATTCCAACCGGAATCAAGGGCGAGCTTGTTACACCGACCGGTGCAGCTATTGTTGCTGCTATCCGAACAAAAGAGAAACTTCCGTCCTCATTTAAATGCACGAAAACAGGTCTTGGAGCCGGAAAACGGACGTATGAGCGGCCGTCACTTTTACGGGCTATGATGCTGGAAACCGAGGAAAATGACGAAAAAGATACGATCTGGAAGCTGGAATGCAATATCGACGACTGCACCGGTGAGGCGCTTGGCTACTGTATGGGAAAACTGCTGCAGGCAGGTGCAAGGGATGTTCATTATATTCCGGTCTATATGAAGAAAAATCGTCCGGCATATCAGCTGGATGTGATCTGCGAGGAAGAAAAGCGGGAAACACTGGAGAATATTATTTTCACGGAGACAACCACGATCGGAATCCGTCGCTGCCAGATGGAGCGTACCGTGATGAAACGCGAATTTGCAACGATCACGACCGAATACGGGGATGCCGCTGTCAAGATCTGCCGTCATGGAGAGATAGAAAAAGTTTACCCGGAGTACGAGAGTGCCGCACTCATTGCTGAAAAAAGCGGTATGCCGGTTGGTGAGGCCGGTGCGTGGATCGTACAGAAATATAAAGAAGGAAAGTAAAAAACATGAGATATTTGAAACCACATTTTTACGATCAGTTTACATGTACAGCAGGAGATTGTCCGGATACCTGCTGCGCCGGCTGGCAGATTGTGATCGACGAGGATTCTCTGGAGCGGTACGGAAAGGAGCAGGGCGAGTTTGGAAAACGTCTGCGCAATTCCATCGACTGGGAAGAGGAGTGTTTCTATCAGAAGAACCGCCGCTGTGCTTTTTTGAATGATGAGAATCTCTGTGACCTCTACAAGGCACTGGGCCCGGATGCGCTTTGCGATACGTGCCGTCTGTACCCGAGACATACGGAAGAATATGAGGGACTGCGGGAGCTTTCTCTGTCCCTTTCCTGCCCGGAGGCGGCGCGAATCATTCTGTCCTGCAAGGAGCCGGTGCGCTTCCTTGTGGAGGAGACCGACGAGGAGGATGATTTCGAAGAGTTCGATTTCATGATGTTCTCGCAGCTGGAAGATACCAGAGATGTTCTGTTCAAAATTCTGCAGAACCGTACGATGCCGCTGCAGGAGCGCATGAGGGCGGCGGAACAGCTTGCCGAACAGTATCAGATCTGCATGGAAGAACAGCGGGAATACGATATTGATGATCTGCTTCGGAAATATGAGAAGCATTTGGAAGAGGGAACCTTAAGCGAGTGCGCGGCGGAAAGTCTGGCCCAAAAAGGTGTGGACGCTGCGGGATTCCACGTATGGGAACGTCAGAGAAAAGAACTGGCTGTTCTCCGAAGCCTCGAGCGCCTGCGCCCGGAATGGGATGAGGTGCTTGACGGTACAGAAAAAGTGCTGTACCAGAACGGCGAATCTGCTTACCAGGCCATCTGTGAAGAATTCCACCGCACCTTTGGAGCGAAAAGCAGCCGTCGTGCCGAGTGGGAAAACATAGGCGAGCAGCTTCTGATGTTCTTCGCCTATACCTATTTCTGCGGTGCCGTCTACGATGATATGGTCTGTTCCAAAATGGAACTTGCCCTTTTCTCCGTTCGCTGGATCCAGGAAATCCTGCTTGTGCGGTGGCTGGAAAACGGAAAAACACTTTCCATGCATGACGTTGAGGAGCTTTCCTGGCGTTACGCACGCGAGGTTGAGCATTCCGACGATAACCTGAATGCGCTCGAGGACTGGCTGTTTGAGACTTACGCGCCGGAAGGATGTGTACTGGAAGAAGAACAGGAATAGAAGAGGAAGAAAAATCATGCAGGAAAAGCAAAAGAAATAGATGCTGCGTATTGCGCTTTATCTGGTTGGAATTATTGTGCTGGCACTTGGCATCACATTGAATACAAAGACGAACCTCGGCGTGTCGCCCATCATCTCCATTCCGTACGCTGTGGCACAGATTTTTGGCTATGAAACAGGAACGGCAGTCTTTGTGGCGTATCTGATCTTTATCGTATTGCGGATTGTGCTGCTGAAAGGAAAATTTCCACCGTTCCAGCTCTTACAGGTTGCGGCCAGCTACCTGACCAGCGCCTTTATTACCATCTTTGACCGGGTTCTCCCGGTACCTGAACAGATGGGAAGCCGGCTTCTTGTCCTTGCCCTTGCTATCGGAATGATCGGTGCAGGACGACCGGTGGGAATCGGAATCGGCACTGTTGTAGCCATGGTCTGCACGGGAAGAGTGATCGCGCTGTTTAACCATTTTGGAAAGAAGAAAATAGAAGAAATCACAATCGCATAGCACGCCAATACCCCTGTCGAAAAACCTTGAGTTTTCGGTGGGGGTTTGTTATAATGAAAGACAGCGAAAGAAAAATTTTTTGATTTGTCATAAGGCGTTTGTTTGCGTTATGAGAAGTGCGAAGGAGGAAGTGGCAAATGAACTTAGTTATTACGATGAGCCGCCGGTTTGGCACAGGGGCGAGTATTATTGCAAAAGAACTTTCCGAGAGACTGCATATCCCGGTATATGATAAGGACGATGTAGAGCACGGCATGCGTGAAAATGCCTTTGAATCTGAGGCGGATGCGATCCGCGAACTGGCAAAACAGCCGTGTATTATTATTGGACGGTGCGCTTCGGAGTTTCTGAAAAATAAGAGCAACGTCATTAATATTTACGTTTGCGCGGACAAAGAGGATCGCATCAATCGTATCATGAAGTTGTTTTCTCTGACAAGAGAAGCTGCTGAGGTGATGCTGGAAGAGACCGATAAGCAGCGTGCCGAGTATTATTACAAGAATACCGGAAAAACATGGGGAGATGTGAATAACTATCATATGATCCTGAATACATCGGATCTTGGCATCGAGAACTGCGCAGATATTCTGATGCGGTATTTTGAAATGAAAGATTATATCTAAACGAGATACAGAAAAAGTAAAAGATTATAAAAAATCAGGTGTTTCCCAAAAAGAGAAGCACCTGATTTTTTGATCCCATTTAGTAAGTCTGATACGTATTGCTGTAACTGCGGCCAGAGAAGTAATTCTGTTTCAGAACCAGAAACAGTTCGGCATCGGTTGCGTACTCATACGGATTCGCATAGAAGAGACCGACAAGACCGCAGGTGATGGAAGAGAGAATCTTCCATCCGATAAAGGAAAGATCCAGGATGAAGGCATTCATTTTTTCGCCATCCATCATTTCACGGCTGATCCGAAATGCGTCCTCTGTGGAAAGATCCGGGCAGTCGGCTAAAAGATACGGTACCATACGGTATTCATAAGATTTTACAATTCCAGGAATAATAAGAAGCAGCGACCAGAGGAAAGTGTAAAGCTTCATCAAAAACAGAGTCCAGACTGTTTTTCCGTAGGTGCCATTCTGGAATCCAGACAGCATATAGCCAAGTCCCGCTTTTTCCATTGAGTTTTCGATGAAAAACCTTGCGCCTCCGACTTCGAAGGGAGCCAGGATAAAAATGTCGATGAGAATAAATGCAAGTCCGATGATAAGAAGCACAATACCACCGAAAACAGAAAAAACAAATTTAACCGGACCAAGCGGGGTGAATCTTTCAGCAAAAGATGCAACATTAAGGTTATCGGAAGAAATGGTAAATCCGGATATACTGGACGTATTGTGCTGATTTCCATTATTGGAATTTCCGGAATTGGAAGTACCGCTTCCGACCAGCAGCGTCAGAATCAGGGCTGCTACCACACAGATCCAGTAATTGCGTAAAAATGCGGCTTTTCCGCGGGTTTTCAGTTGCTCTCGTGTCCACATAAAAAGACCTCCCTCTTAATGTAAGTGTAAACAGCAGACAATTCTGCCAAGTCACGATTATCTTACCATGGGGCAGGTGAAACATCAAGACAGCTTAAGGAAAGTTTAAGAAATTGGCAGAAAGATTAAAGTGGAAATGTGCATTCTTAAATAAAGATTTTACTTGTGAAGCGGGGATGAATGTGCTATAATCTCTCCGGTGCGTCAGAACGCAGCGGGGCCGGGTTTCTCCGGGGTGCGTTCTGAAAAAAAAGAAACCTGTACGTTGAATTGACAAAGAGAGCGAGGAATTTACGTGTATCTGACAAAGGACGAGTTTCTGCAGAAATTTGGAATTCTGCCGCAGGAATTTGAAGAAGCAGATATTTCCTGGGAAGAACTGCTGGAAATTGCGGATGATTATGAACGGCGCCGGCCGACGCTGGAAAAGATCCGAAAAGAATTTGTGGCAGAATTTCTGCAGGACAAGGAAAAAGAGATCGGACTGCAGTCGTACCACAGCCGCCTGAAGGACACCGAACACCTGGTGGAAAAGCTGGTGCGCAAGCGTCTGGAAAATTATGCAAAATACCGGAAAATGGATGCGACAAACTATATGCGTTATGTGACAGACCTGATCGGAATCCGGGGACTTTTGCTGTATCGGGAGGACTGGGTAAACTTCCATAAATATATTACCCACTGGTTTAAAAACGATCCGGAAAAATACATCCGTGATTACGGCCGCGACTACGACAAAAATGCGTCGGGCTATATGGCAGAGCCGCCGAAAGTCCATACAAGACTTGGCGATTACGCCGACATCTATGTGAACTGGATTCCGGAGGAGAACATTCTGGACCGGAAACATTACCGTGCGGTGCATTACATTGTCGTTTACCGCGGCGTCTACATTGAAATTCAGATTAAGACGCTGTTCGAGGAGGGCTGGGGAGAGATTGACCACAGCATTCTTTATCCGCGGCGCAAGGGAAACGCCATGCTGACCGAGTTTTCCGAGCTGCTGAACCGTCTGGCGGGCATGGGAGATGAGATGGGATCGTTCTACCGCCGTCTCCAGGTTGTGCCGGATGAGAAGTTCCAGAGCAAGGAAACGATCGTGCGCAAGCGTGAATTAAAACCGCAGGTCAAGGCAGCGGTGGAAAAACGCGATCTGAACGAAATTCATACGATGGATGATGCCGTCTGGAGCATACTGAAAGAATAAAACTGCTTTTCAGAAATGGGAAAGGATAAAAAATGGATGGAAGAAACACGGGCCGTATGGGATTCTCCCATGCAGCGGAGAATTCTGCGGAGAATATGATGGCGGCAGTCAAAGCCGGAAAAATCCGAAAACATCTGATGGGAAATACTTCGCCGATCCGCTACGGAACAATGGAAAAACGCGAGATGACCGAATATACCGACTTTGTCCGAACGAAACTCTGTTATGAAATTCTGAATCTGCCCGGGGAGGAAAAATGAATACAATAGAAAAAATATATACAAACTACGACGGACTCCTGGAAGAATTTTCTGAGGAAGTGATTCAGAGCCGTTATGCCGTTTTTTATGAAGAGATCGAAGAATTTGCCAAAAGTCTCGGCATTCGCGAGAAAATCCAGATCAGTGAATCGCTGTTAAGCCATGCGGTGCTGGACTATTTCACGGATATTTCCCGCCTGAAACATTTTCACCAGGCGAAACATATCAATTCGCTGAAAGTAATCTCCTATGAGACCTACTGGCTGCTGCGGAGAAAACCGATCCAGATTCTGGTGGAGGATGAGACATCGGATGCGATGGCATTTCTGAATGAAAAATTTGTCTTTTCCCGCATTGCAAAGTATCTGATGGGTGACGGAAAACGGGTGATTTTAAGCCCGGAAACGAAAAAGGGCTTCTTGAACTATCTGGATTCTCTGTTTTATTACTTGAAATACCGCAATTACGATGCGGAAATGCTCGAGATGATGCTGATGGGCTTCAAAGCGGGCGTTCTGGTGGCGGACGATTTAAAAGAGCAGGAATCCTGAGAACGGGCGAAAGCAGAATACAGTAAAATAGGATGAACACAGAAAGAACCGGACGGGGCTGCAGGCCGCTGTCGGGTTCTTTTTTTGCACAGCTCTGCATAAAGTGCAAAGAAAACGTTGTGATGTACGGGGAAGGAAAATGAGTGCAGACAATCTGGAAAAAATCCATGCATTTCTAAAAAAGGCGAATGAAATCGCCTGGGGGCCGCCGCTTCTTTTTCTGCTGCTTGGGACAGGCATTTTTCTGATGATCCAGCTTCGTGCGCTGCCGGTTCGCCGTCTGGTTTTTGCACTTCGGACAGCGTTTGGCCGCAGAGCGAGGCGCACCGGGGAACCAACAGAAGCAGGTGTTTCGCCGTTCGCATCGCTGATGACGGAACTGGCAGCAGAGATCGGGACAGGCAATATCGTGGGCGTTGCCTCGGCGATGGCACTTGGCGGTCCGGGAGCACTGGTGTGGATGATGCTGGCAGCGGTGATCGGGCTTGCACTGAAATTTTCGGAGAGCTTTCTTTCTGTGAAGTACCGGATGCAAAAGAAAGACGGGACCTACTGCGGTGGTCCGATGGTAACGCTGACGAGAGCCTTTCCAGAGGAAAAACTGGCAAAGGTGCTGGCTGTATTTTTTTCCGGGAGTGCCGTTCTGGTATCGCTCGGAATGGGAAATATGACGCAGGCGAACTCGATTGCGCTGGCGATGCAGGATACCTTTGGCGTGGAAAGAGAAAAAAGCGCACTGGTACTGACGATTCTTCTGCTGCTCGTTGTGACAGGCGGACTGCGTTCCATTGCAAAAGCGGCGGAGGTGCTGGTACCGGGGATGGCGCTCTTTTATCTGTGCGGGGCAGGAATTGTGATCTGTCTGTATGGTGGCGAGCTTCCGCGAACGCTGTCCGAGATGGTGCAGAATGCATTTTCTTTCCGGGCGGCATCGGGAGGCGCAGTGGGAGCCGGAATTGCCCTGCTGCCGCCGGCTCTGCGGTATGGGGTTTCCCGCGGTGTGTTTTCCAATGAAGCGGGGCTGGGAGCAGGCGGAATCAGTGCCGCTGCGGCGCAGACGGACGATCCGGTGCGGCAGGGATATATCAGTATGACCGGTGTGTTTGTTGATACCATGGTAATCTGCCTTGTGACCGGTCTTGCCGTCGGAGTGACCGGGGCGGCAGAGCGGGCAGCGGAAGCGGAAAAAGCGGATGGCGCGGCGATGGTAATCCGGGCATTTGAAAGTGTGTTCGGACCGGCGGGAGGTTATCTTGTTACGATCGGGATTCTGCTGTTCGCGTTTGCAACGATGGCGGGCTGGGCCTACCAGGGGGAGCAGGCGTTTGTCTGGCTGGTGAAAAAGGAGAGTTTCGGAATGGTTTACCGTGTTTTCTTCTGCTTTGCAGCATCAGCAGGATGTGTCTGTGTGGCAGAAATCGTCTGGAACTTTGCAGAGCTTGCCAATGCCTGCATGGCGGTGCCGAACCTGATTTGTGTGCTGCGGCTCTGGAAAACAGTAAAAGAAGGGGCAGTCAGGTTTGAGAGCAGCATAAAAAAGTCGGAACAGAGGAAAAACGGAGGCAGGGGAGGAACATGAGAAAACGTATTCAGGCAGATTTCACGGTGAGCTGGTTAAGAGAGCCAAAAGAATAGCCCATTTCTTCCCACTTTGTCAGCAGCTCATCGAGAATCTCCGCGTTGGTTGAGGAGGTGTTATGAAGCAGAACGATGGCGCCGGGATGAATGCGTCCGGTCAGCTTTTCGAAAGCCTCCTCGTGGGTTGGCTGCTGATCCTGGTACCAGTCTACATAGGCGAGACTCCAGAAAAACGTATGGTATCCGAGGTCCTTTGCCATCTGCAGGTTCTGTGTGCTGTATTTTCCCTGCGGCGGGCGGTAAAATTTCACCATTTCCTGGCCGGTGGTCTCCTGATAAAGTGTGGAGACTCGGTTCAGTTCTTCGGAGAAGGCTTCCTGTGTGGAGATTTTGGACATATCCGGGTGCGACCAGGTGTGGTTTCCGACGATATGGCCTTCTGCCGCCATGCGTTTGACAAGATCCGGCTGGTCGGAGAGAAAATTGCCGACGACAAAGAACGCTGCGGGTGCCTGATGCTTCTGGAGTGCGTCAAGGATCGCCGGGGTGTTGCCGTTTTCATAGCCGCAGTCAAACGTCAGATAGATGATGTTTTCTTCCGGTGAAGCGGCAAACCAGGCGTTGTAGGCGGCAAGCTCTTCGGATGTAGCATTGCCGACGGGAGTCTTCCCTTTTTCCGGGAAGGAGAGCCCCCAGTTTTCGGCAGCAGAGGAGAGGACGGGCATCGAAACGGAAGAAACAGGTGTCTCCGGCGCAGCAGAGAGAAAAACTGGGGCTGCCTTTCGGAGCGCACGGCAGGTAAAGTGGGACAGAACAGAGCCAAAAAGAAAAGCGGAGCAGAAAAAAGCGGCGGCGATACCGGCTTTTTTCAGGATCCGGCGGGAAAGGGGTGAAAGAGAACGCATAAAATCCCCCTCCAGGACTTTTTGAGACAATATATGTATGGATGAAAGAAAACATGCGGCACACATCTGTTTGACTTTACCTGCAATCTATGTCACAATGGAGGTAGAGTGGATGGAAAGGGCAGAGAAAAACAAGATGACAAAATATGAGGTTTTAAAAAAGTACTTCGGTTACGATTCCTTCCGAGAGGGGCAGGAGATGCTGGTGGATGCGCTTCTGAACGGACAGGACGTGCTCGGCATTATGCCGACCGGAGCAGGAAAATCGCTGTGTTATCAGATTCCGGCGCTTCTGCTGTCAGGAATTACCCTGGTGGTATCACCGTTGATTTCTCTGATGAAGGATCAGGTATCGACCCTGAACCAGGCGGGGATTCACGCTGCGTTTCTGAACAGCTCCTTAAGTGCGGCGCAGTACCGGAAGGCACTCGGCTTTGCCATGGAGGGCCGGTACAAGATTATTTATGTCGCCCCGGAACGCCTTCTGACACCGGAATTTTTGTGCGCGGTGCAGTCGATGGGAATTTCGATGATTAGTGTTGATGAGGCACACTGTATTTCCCAGTGGGGTCAGGATTTCCGCCCAAGCTACCTGAAAATCACAGAGTTTGTCGAGCAGCTTCCCGCACGGCCGGTGATCGGTGCCTTTACGGCAACGGCAACAAAAGAGGTACGGGATGATATCGAAGCACTGCTGTCTTTGCGTGATCCGGTACGTCTGGTCACAGGCTTTGACCGGAAAAATCTGAAATTTACGGTACAGCAGCCGAAAGATAAATTCGCAGCCGTGGAATCATTCCTTGCAGAGCACGAGGCGGACTGCGGAATTATTTACTGTCTGACCAGAAAAAATGTGGAGGAGGTCTGTGAGAAACTCGAGCAGAAAGGATATTCTGTCACAAGATACCATGCGGGTCTCTCTGACCTGGAACGGAAGGAAAACCAGGAAGATTTTATTTATGACCGGAAGCAGATCATGGTAGCGACAAACGCTTTTGGTATGGGAATCGATAAATCGAATGTGCGGTACGTCATCCATTATAATATGCCGAAAAATATGGAAAGCTATTACCAGGAGGCCGGCCGTGCGGGACGGGATGGCCTTCCGGCGGAATGCATTCTGCTGTACGCGGGACAGGATGTCATCACAAACCAGTTTTTTATCGAAAACATGGCGCAGGAGAGTGAGGATCCCGAGACGACAGCGCTGATCCGTCAGAGGGAGGAGGAACGGCTGAAGAAAATGACGTTTTACTGTTTCACCCATGAGTGCCTCAGAGATTATATCCTTCGGTATTTCGGGGAATATGGTTCCAATTACTGTGGAAACTGTTCCAACTGCCTCTCGGAATTTGAAACGGTGGATGTGACAGCGGCGGCAAAGGCAATCCTTGGCTGTGTGCGGGAATGCCGTCAGCGGTACGGCACGACGGTGATTCTCGATACCCTGCACGGTGCGAATACCGCGAAAATCCGCCAGTACCGCATGGATGAAAACTCCCATTACGGGGAACTGGCAAAAGAGCCGGTCTACCGGCTGCGGCAGATCTTAAATGAACTGCAGGTTCGGGAATATCTCTATGTAACGGCCGACACATACAGCATTGTGCGCCTGCTGCCAAAAGCGGCGGAGCTGCTGGATGAGGACGGCACGATGCTGATGAAGATGGCAAAAGAAGAAAAACGGATTCCGAAAGCCGCAAAAGAGAAGACAAAGACAAAAACCTCGGTAGCGGCAAAGGAGCTTTCCAACGAGGAGGCCGCGGTATTCGAAAAACTGCGGGCACTCCGGATGGAGCTTGCAAAGGAGCATAAAGTGCCTCCGTATATTATCTTCTCGGATAAAACACTGATCCAGATGGCGGTAGAGAGACCGTCAAATAAAGAGGAAATGCTGGCTGTTTCCGGGGTCGGCGAGAGCAAGTTTGAAAAATACGGGGAGCAGTTTCTTGCATGTCTTGCAGAAAGATAAAACAAGTCGTGTAAAAAAAACGGGAAAACAACAGGAAAGGAAGAATACGCTTATGAAAAAAGAAAACGCAGTTATTTTTGGAGTGACCGGTGTTGTAGTTGCCGCCGTGCTGATTGGAGGCGGAATCTATATGAAAACGGAACGGGACCGAAATCTGAATGCAGATACAGAAAGTGCTGCAGAGGACAGCAATAGGGCAGAAGAAGTACAGAAAGCCATATTTCTTGCAGAAGATTCCGGGTTATGGTACCTGGGAGATCTGGAACACGGAAACATCTATGTGACACATACACCGTCCGACACACTTTACGATGAAAATGGAAATGCCATTGATCCGTCCGAGATCAAAAAAGGAGATTTTCTTCAAGTGGAGGGCGACGGTATTATGCTGAACTCCTATCCGGGACAATATCCGGGTATCAGCCGTATTATGAGAATCAGCGGCGGTACGGAGGCGGATGCAGAAAAATTCGATGAGGAACTTTCCCAGATTCTGCCGGAAAAGGATCCATCGGAAATTCCGTTTCTGAATCTGTGCTACACACAGCCAAATGCCCAGGTGACAGCTATGGCAACACAGGGAGGTTATACCTGGTCTTATGTTGATGAGGACGGCAATGGTCAGAACGTCGTTGCGGACAGTGCGTTCATTCTGGAATGGACGGAACTGAGTGATCTGAATATAGAAAATGACGAAGGAAAAACCGATCTGGAGCTTGTCTTCTCGGAGGAGCCGGATTCTGTCACAGCAGAAAGATGGCCGGCCGAAGACCGGGGGCAGAACTTTGGCAATGGTTACCCGGAGGGAGAAAGCGTTTCTGTGGAGCATGCGGAGAGCTGGAGCATTCCGGGAGCCGAGGCCGGCTACATCTACGAAGTGGACGCGGTATTCGAAAATGGAACCGTGTCATACGGATTTGAGGTGAAAAAGTAAAAAAAGACTTTCTTTTTCCGTGATATTATGCTATTTTTACTGTGAAAACAGAAAAATGCAATGTGCCATACGGCATAAGCAGCTGACTTTTCAAAAATCAGAATCCGTTTGACCGGAGGATGCGAGGAGGAATTTGTATGAAGTTAATTGTTGCTGTATTACGGAAAGAGGACGAGGCAGACACCATTGCCGAGTTGAACAAAAAAGGCTTTTTTGTGACGGAGCTTGCCACGACCGGCGGTTTCCTGAAGGAGAAGAACACAACACTGCTGATCGGAACCGATGATCATAAGCTCGACGCTGTGCTTGCGATCTTAAAACAGGAAGCAGGGCTTCGGAAAACAGTTACCTATGCGGCCACCCCGATGGAAAGCGGAAACTTCTGCCCGGGCGGAAATTACTCTGTTCCGATTGATACCCAGACAGGAGGCTGTACTGTGTTTGTGCTGAACATGGAACAGCTGGAAAAATTCTAAGACTCTAAAGATTTTTAAATTCCGGCATATGATCCTGGTAGTGGAGCGGCAGATGCGTACGCTGACAGTCGGGATTGGAACGCTCTTTGATGGCAATTGCGGTGAAAAATCCTTTCCAGAGTTCTTCGTAAGGATCCGAAGTGGATTCCGTGAGGGAAAGGCGTTCTATTTCACCCGGAGAAAGACGGGTCAGATAAAAGGGCCGGTCAGCGGGATGCACGACGGCAAGCTGCCGGTTATCATCGAGAATCATCCAGTTTTCTGAGGGGAGCCGGTCAGAAAAATGGGGAGCGACCAGGGTCAGCACATTAGCTTTCGGGGAAATATGCGAGACCAGGATCGGAAAACCGGAGGAAATATTTGCAAAACGGATAAATTCCCGGAACGAATGCGCTTCATTTGTGACCTGACGGGAAACTTCAAAAGCGTGAAATACCGCCGGTTCCTGCAGCATATGCAGAGTATCCTTTCCATAGGAAAAGCCGTAGAGCAGAAAACGATAAATGATGTCGGGAGCGTCGCTTCTCTCGGACATTGCACAGAGATAGACGAGCCGCCAGGCTGCTGCGCCGATCTTCTTTTGAATGGATCGCGTGACGCTGGCGGCTTTTTCTTTGTCCGGCTCAACATGGCAGTAATCGCAGAACAGCTCCAGATTGCCGACTGGTTCCGTCATCAGCCGTACATTGCGGTAGCCGACACGGGAATTCCAGGCTTCATAGATGCAGGTCAGGATCGACGCAAGATCCGGGCTGCAGGTGTAAACAGTCATAATAAAATCCTTTCTGAAATCAATTGATACAGACAACAGCCTTCTGCAAAAAAGCGCAGATACAGCAAAAAGGCTTTTCCGTGAGAAGAACGCCCGGGATTATATATGCCCAGGTACGGCAGCATCAAACAGAGAAAGCTGCTGATACTGTTCCGGATGGGAAACCTCCCAGTTGGAGGCGGCTTCCTCTCCCGTGAGCTGCCGGGTCAGAAACTGCTGTTCCAGCCGCATGTGATACATCATTTTTCCCTCGCAGGTGATAAAATATTTGGCGCGTTTCAGCACCACACCGATCTTTTTCAGGTGCTCAAAGGAAAGATGGGAGCTTCTGCGGCTCTTTACAATCCGCATGGCCGATTTCGGCCCGATGCCGGGAACGCGCAGAAGGTCGGCATACTCAGCCGTGTTGATCTCCACCGGAAACAGCTCCATATGGCGCAGTGCCCAGTCGCATTTCGGGTCGAGCTGTGCATGGAAGTTCGGGTGGGCTTCATCGAGCAGTTCATCCGCCTGAAAACCGTAGAAGCGGAGCAGCCAGTCTGCCTGATAAAGGCGGTGTTCCCGAAGAAGCGGCGGCTTGGTTTCACGTGAGGGCAGGGCGGAATCCTCGTTGACCGGAATGTAGGCGGAGTAAAAGACGCGCTTCAGGTCATACTGCTGGTAGAGAAGCTGTGAGGTGGAGAGAAGCTGGTAATCGTTTTCCTTTGTCGCACCGATGATCATCTGCGTGCTCTGGCCGGCAGGAACGAAGGGAGCAGAGCGTTCCTTTTCCGGCAGCGACCGCGCGGAGGAAGAAGAGATCCAGCCCAGATCGGCAGCGGAGGCGGAAATCTGTTTTCGTGTATCGAAAATGGAGTGGGAGAGATAGCGGTTTCCCGAGGAACGCTCTAAAAAAGCACTTTTCCCTGCGGTCAGCCGGTAATCTACAATACCGGACTGGATCTGGCGCATGGGTTTTAAAATCGCTTTCTGTGTCTTCTGCGGGGCCAGTTTCTGCAGCCCTTCTCCGGTCGGGAGTTCCAGATTGACGCTCATGCGGTCGGCGAGATAGCCGGTCTTTTCGATCAGCTCGGCGGGTGCACCCGGGATAGCTTTGACGTGGATGTAGCCGTTAAAGCGGTAACGATTACGTAAAAGATGCAGAGTGCGGTACATGAGCTCCATCGTATGGGCAGGATTTTTGCAGACGGCGGAACTTAAAAAGAGTCCCTCAATATAGTTTCGGCGATAAAATTCCGTGACGAGTGTACAGACCTCCTCCGGTGTAAACGTGGCGCGCTGCCGGTCATTCCCGGCGCGGTTGACACAGTATTTACAGTCGTAGATACAGTCGTTGCTCTGCAGAATTTTCAACAGAGAGATACAGCGTCCGTCGGAAGAAAAGCTGTGGCAGATACCGCAGGAGACCGAATTGCCGAGATGTCCCTGTTTTCCGGCACGGTTCACACCGCTGGAAGTGCACGCAACGTCGTATTTGGCCGCGTCAGCGAGAAGATTCAGCTTCTCGGAGAGAGAAAGTGTTTGTGATGATAACTGCATGGCAGAAAAATTCCTTTCTATGTCCAAATGAATACGAATAAAAGTAAAACAATAAGATAACAGGTATTTTACAAAAAGAACAACTGTTCGATAAAGAAAGTGTAACACAAATCGAACGAATGTTCAAGAGAAAAAATGAAAATAGCACAAGAAAATACTGGAAGAAAAGAAACAGAATTCGATCCGGAAAAACGTGAACAGGAAACAGCAGGGAAAATTTCTGTTAGAAAAAAGTTATACAAAAACAGCCGCACAGATCGGAAAAACAAATCTGTGCGGCTGTAAGCCAAATTTTATGGAATTGAAACGGAATCAGAGCCGTTTACGTCAGAAGCGCTCCAATTGCCCCGAATACGCCGGAACTTGCAAGCAGCATGATGACGCTTGCGAGGAGAACACCGCCCATGACGGCGAGAACGCTGGTCTTAAAGTCCATATCGAGGATACTTGCGGCCAGTGTGCCGGTCCATGCGCCGGTTCCCGGGAGCGGGATGCCGACGAAGAGCAGCAGGGCGAGCGGAAGTCCGCGACCGGCTTTTGCTTTCAGTTTTTCTCCGCCTTTTTCGCCTTTTTCCAGACACCAGGTGAAGAATTTTCCGATATACTTTTTATCACATCCCCAGACAAGAACCTTTCGAGCGAACAGGAAAATAATCGGAACCGGAAGCATATTTCCGATGACGGCGATCAGATAGGCCGGAAGCGTCGGAATATGGAAAGCTACCGCGTACGGAATCGCACCACGCAGCTCGATGAGCGGAACCATGGAAATCAAAAATACAATAAGATATTTGGTAATCATATACACCTCTCGTTTTTCACAAAATGTTATCGTTTCTTAGTGCAACGCTCTTATTGTAGCGTGATGCCCGCCATTTGTCCAGTATAAAAAGAAAGAAAGGAGCGGGAGTAAAAGAAATCTTAAGAATTTCTGCATTTTTGTATAATTTTATAACCTTCAAAATTTGAATTTTAGAAAACGGTATGTTAGAATGAAGTGTACTGTTTGCAAAAGAACAGAAAAGATGCCCCCAATGACAGGGGGCGTGGACTGAAATAACAAACGAGGAGGATCCACCTATGATTGCACTGATCGACTATGATGCCGGAAATATAAAAAGCGTGGAAAAAGCCTTTCAAAGCCTTGGAAAAGAGGTTGTACTGACCAGGGATCCAGACGTGTTAAAACGCGCAGATCACGTCGTTCTGCCGGGTGTCGGCAGCTTTGGAGATGCGATGGAAAATCTGAACCGCTATCATCTGGTACCGGTTATTCATGAAATCGTAGAAAAAGGGACTCCGTTTCTTGGAATCTGCCTCGGACTTCAGATCCTGTTTGAACGCAGCGAAGAGAGCCCGGGCGTTGCAGGCCTTGGCCTGTTAAAAGGAGAAATTCTCCGGATTCCGGACAAAGAGGGCTTAAAGATTCCGCACATGGGCTGGAATTCCATCCATCTGCAGAATGGTGGACGCTTATTCAAAGGCATCCCGCAGGAATCGTATGTTTACTTTGTCCACTCCTACTATCTGAAAGCAGAAGAGGAGGAAATTGTAAAAGCAACGACAGAGTACAGTACACACATCCATGCATCCGTGGAAAAAGAAAATCTGTTCGCATGCCAGTTCCACCCGGAAAAGAGCTCAGATCTTGGGCTTGCCATTCTGAAAAATTTTGCGGAAATTGGAGAGGAGGACTGACGGATGTTTACAAAACGAATTATCCCATGCCTGGATGTAAAAAACGGAAGAGTCGTAAAAGGCGTTAATTTCGTCGATTTAAAAGATGCCGGCGACCCGGTGGAGATCGCAAAAGCGTACGACAAGGCAGGAGCCGATGAAGTTGTTTTTCTTGATATCACTGCTTCCTCCGATCAGAGAGGAACCGTCGTTGATATGGTACGCAAAGTAGCAGCAAACGTTTTTATCCCATTCACCGTTGGCGGCGGAATCCGTACCGTGGATGATTTCAAGATGCTGCTCCGCGAAGGAGCCGATAAAATCTCGATCAACTCCTCTGCCATCAACAATCCGCAGCTCATCCACGACGCGGCACAGAAATTCGGCAGCCAGTGCGTGGTCGTTGCGATCGACGCCAAGAAAAGAGCGGACGGAAGCGGCTGGAATATCTATAAAAACGGCGGCCGCATCGATGTCGGCATCGATGCCGTTGCGTGGGCAAAAAAAGCAGAAAGCCTTGGCGCCGGAGAAATCCTGCTCACCAGCATGGACTGCGACGGAACAAAGGCGGGATACGATATTGAGCTGACAAGAACCATCGCAGAAAGCGTCGGTATCCCGGTCATTGCATCCGGCGGCGCAGGAACGCTGGAGCATTTCTATGACGCTTTAACTGAAGGAAAAGCCGATGCTGCACTTGCTGCATCTCTGTTCCACTACAAAGAACTGGAAATTCGTGAAGTCAAAGAATATCTGGCAGACCGCGATGTGCCGGTCCGCCTGTAAAAGGAAGGGAGAAAACGATATGCCGCCTCTTAGCGGAAGCTGGGCCAATGCCCTGAAAGGAGAATTCTCCAAAGATTATTATAAAAAACTGTTTCAGACGGTGGGCGCGGAATACAAAACCCACACGATTTACCCGCCGGCTGATGATATTTTCAATGCGTTCCACTTTACCCCGCTCGAGCAGGTAAAAGTGGTCATCTTAGGCCAGGATCCGTACCACGAGCCGGGACAGGCGCACGGACTCTGCTTTTCCGTAAAACCGGAAGTAGACATTCCGCCGTCTCTGGTCAATATTTACAAGGAACTCGAAGACGATCTGGGATGCTACATCCCGAACAACGGTTATCTCGAAAAATGGGCACGCCAGGGTGTTCTGATGCTGAACACGGTGCTGACCGTGCGCGCGCATCAGGCAAATTCCCACAAGGAAATCGGCTGGGAGCAGTTCACGGACGCGGCAATCAAAGTACTCGCCGGTCAGGACCGCCCGATGGTCTTCATCCTCTGGGGACGTCCCGCGCAGCGCAAAAAAGAGATGATCCACAATCCAAAACATCTGGTGCTGATGTCCGCTCATCCGAGCCCGCTCTCTGCATACCGCGGATTTTTCGGCAGCCATCCGTTTTCCAGAACGAACGAATATCTGGAAGAAAACGGTCTTGCGCCGATTGACTGGCAGATCGAAAATGTAATCCGGGGAGCGAAAGAATGAGTAAAAAGAAAAATACGTTACTGAGAAATACTTCTATTTTAATGGCTGCAACGATTATCTCGCGTGTGATCGGCCTTTTATACCGGTCGCCGCTCGGCGAAACCATTGGAAATGAGGGGCTTGGTTATTACAGTACAGCGAGCAATCTGTATACGATCCTGCTGCTGATCTCGTCCTACAGTATTCCGATGGCAGTATCGAAAATCGTATCCGAACGCCTGGCATTAAAAGAGTACCGGAACGCACACCGCGTTTTCCGCGGAGCCCTCCTTTATGCCGTAATCGTGGGAGGAATCGCTGCACTGGTGGCGTTTTTCGGCGGAAAATTCCTTCTGCCATATAACCAGCAGAATGCCATCCTGGCCCTGCGCGTACTGGCACCGACCATCTTCTTCTCGGCGATTCTCGGCGTCCTGCGCGGCTATTTCCAGGCCCACAGCACGATGATGCCGACTTCGATTTCACAGATCATCGAGCAGATATTCAACGCTGCTTTCAGTATCGGTGCAGCCTGGTTCTTTATCCAGCAGTTTGCGACAAATGACACCGAGCGTGCGAAATTCGGTGCTGCCGGCGGAACCCTCGGAACGGGAGCCGGTGTGCTGGCAGGCCTTTGCTTTATGCTGCTCGTTTACGGGGTAAACCGGAAAAGCATTCTGCGAAAAGCAGCCAAAGACACACGCCACCGCGAAGAATCCTACCGCGAAATCTTTCAGGTACTCTTTCTGATGGTAACACCGGTCATCTTCACGACCTTTATTTATAACTGTAACGCTTACCTGGACAACTATCTGTTCTTTACCATCCTCGGATGGCACGGCGAAAACCAGAAAGCGCTGAACGCTGCATACGGCGAGTTTTCCAACTATTACGTTACGCTGATTAACGTCCCGCTTGCCATGGCAAGCGCATCCGCATCTGCGATGATGCCGGAGGTGTCTTCCTGCTACGCAACCGGTGACCTCGACGAGGCAAACGACAAAATTCTGGAAACGATCCGCCTGACCATGTTCATCTCCATTCCGGCTGCCGTCGGCCTTGGAGTTCTGGCATTCCCGATTACAGGCGTTCTGTTCCCGTCAAGCTCAAGCCTTTCCGGCAAACTGCTGATGATGGGTGCCGTATCGGTTGTCTTTTCTGCACTGTCCACCATTACCAACAGTGTACTGCAGTCGATCGGGCAGCAGAAGAAAGCCCTGCACAATGCGGCAATTTCCCTTGGAATGGATCTCATCGTTCTGGCGCTGATCCTTGCAGTTTTCCCAAAGACAAACATTTATGCTGTCGTCTTTGCGGGAATTCTGTTCTCCCTTAGCATGTGTGTATTGAATAACCTTTCGATCCGCAAGCACCTGAACTTCCGCAATGAGTTCAAAAACACGTATGTAAAACCATTGATCGCCGCTGCCATCATGAGTGTTGTAACCTGGGTTGTTTATTATGGCCTGTTCGCCATCACAAAACGCCCGTCGATCAGTATGCTGGCCGCAATTCTGATCGCAATCGTGGTATACCTGATTGCTTTCGTAGTCGTAACCGGCACAACCGAAGCCGAAATGCGCCGCATGCCAATGGGAACCAAACTGGTAAAAGTTCTCCGTATCCTGCGGATTTACTGATAAAAACAGAAGATACACCTTAACAAAGAAGACCCCGGTCGGAAAACATGAAAAACTGTTTTCCGACCGGGGTCTTTTGAAAGGAAAAAGGATTATGTAATTTTTTACGCGTTTTTCGCTCCGTCAAGTTCCTGTTTCAGGTTCTTGTTCGCGGTAGAAAGCATCAGCTTAATACGGTTCAGCTGGTTAACCTCCGAAGCGCCCGGATCGTAGTCAACCGCCACAATATTCGCCTTCGGATACTCCTTGCGGATCGCCTTAATAACACCCTTGCCGACAATATGGTTCGGCAGGCACGCGAACGGCTGGATGCAGACGATATTGTAAACGTCGCTGTGGATCAGCTCCATCATCTCGCCGGTCAGGAACCATCCCTCACCAGTCTGGTTGCCGCAGGAAACGATCGGAGAAGCATACTTCGCCAGATCCCGTACGTCAGCCGGCGGATCAAAATGCTCACTCTTCTTGAACTCTGCAACAGCCGCACTCCGCAGCCAGTTGATCAGCTTGATACCCGTATTTCCGAGCATCGAAGAACTCTTCTTGAAGCCAAGGTGCTCCACCTTGAAATTCGTATTGTAGAAGCAGTAGCAGAAGAAATCGATCAGATCCGGCACAACCGGCTCGGCGCCTTCACTTTCGAGCAGCTCCGCCAGATGATTGTTGGCTGCCGGAAGGAACTTAACCAGAATCTCGCCGACAATACCGACGCGCGGTTTCTTCTCGTCCGTAATCGGAATATGGTCAAAGTCGCGGATCATCGTGCGGCAGATCTGTTTAAACCGGGTATGGCTCAGGTGTTTGGAAGAAATGAAATCAATACAGATTTTCTCCCATTTCCTGTGAATCCGGTCTGTTGTTCCCTTCTTCTGCTCATAAGGACGCATCCGGTAGATACATTTCATTATGATATCACCGAACTCCGCTGCATAGCAGAGACGAATCGCAAGATCCGGTGTAATCTTAAAGCCCGGATTTTCTTCCAGACCGCTTAAGTTAATCGAGATGACCGGGATCTGCGTCATATCGGCCTTCTCCAGTGCACGGCGAATAAATCCGATATAGTTTGATGCACGGCAGCCGCCGCCGGTCTGGCTCATGATGACTGCTACTTTATTCAGGTCATACTTACCGGAGAGCAGCGCCTGCATAATCTGTCCGACTACCATCAGAGACGGATAGCAGGCATCGTTATTTACGTATTTCAGGCCGACATCAACCGCCTCTTTGTTGTCATTTGGAAGCACTTCCAGATGGTATCCGGCAGCATTGAATGCAGGCTGCAGAATCGAGAAGTGAATCGGTGACATCTGCGGGCAGAGGATCGTGTAATCTTTGCGCATCTCTTTTGTGAAGACCGGCTTTTGGATCGAGGATGGAACAATTTCACGTACCGCCTGTTTGCGGTCATGTGCACGCAGAGCGGCGAGCAGAGAACGGACACGGATTCTGGCAGCACCGAGGTTGTTGACCTCATCAATCTTCAGGCAGGTGTAAATTTTACCGCTTCTGGTCAGAATTTCATAAACCTGATCAGTTGTAACGGCATCCAGACCGCAGCCGAACGAGTTCAGCTGGATCAGGTCAAGATCATCGCGTGTCTTTACGTAGTTTGCAGCCGCATACAGACGGGTGTGATACATCCACTGGTCATTGACACGGAGCGGGCGCTCAAGCGGTGCAAGATGGGAAACAGAGTCCTCTGTTAAAACGCACAGACCGTAGGAGTTAATCATATCCGGAATACCGTGATGAATTTCCGGATCGATGTGGTACGGTCTTCCGGCAAGTACGATACCTCTGCGGCCGGTTTCTTTCATATACTGCAGCGTCTCTTCCCCTTTTTTCTGCATATCACGTCTTGCAGCGGCGAGCTCCTCCCATCCGGCATGGACAGCGGCGCGGACCTCATCTTCCGGCAGGCCGGAAAATTCTTTTGCCAGGCCGTCGGCGAGAACCTTTTCACTCGTAAATGCGAGGAACGGATTGCGGAATGTGATGGAGTCGTCCTGGAGCTCATCCACGTTGTTTTTGATGTTCTCCGCGTAGGAAGTAACGATCGGGCAGTTATAGTGGTTGATGGCCTCCGGGAACTCGGTACGCTCGTACGGGATACACGGATAGAAGATGAATTTTACGCCGTGGCGTAAGAGCCAGGTCACATGGCCGTGGGCCAGTTTCGCCGGGTAACACTCGGATTCACTCGGGATCGATTCGATGCCGAGCTCATAAATCTTGCGGCTTGAAGTCGGGGAGAGTACCACGCGGTATTTCAGCTGCGTGAAGAAGGTGTACCAGAACGGATAGTTCTCGAACATATTGAGGACTCTCAGAATGCCGACCTCTCCGCGGATTGCTTCATCCTGCGGCAGCGGCTGGTAGCCGAAGATTCGTTTGTATTTGTATTCGAACAGGTTCGGAATATGATCCTTGTTTTTCTCTTTTCCGATTCCGCGCTCACAGCGATTTCCGCTGATGTACTGACGGCCGCCGGAGAATTTGTTGATGGTCAGACGGCAGCTGTTCGTACAGCCTTTGCAGTTTGCCATCGTGGTCGAGTATTTCAGCTCATTGATCTTTTCGATGGAGAGCATCGTAGTCTCCTGATCTGCCGAATAGCGCTCTCTTGCGATCAGCGCCGCACCGAACGCACCCATAATGCCGGCGATATCCGGGCGGATGGCTTCGCAGTTGGCGATCCGCTCAAAGCTTCGAAGAACGGCATCGTTGTAGAACGTACCGCCCTGTACGACGATGTGGCGTCCCAGCTCGGTGGCATCGGAAACTTTAATTACCTTATATAATGCGTTTTTGATGACGGAGCAGGCAAGTCCGGCAGAAATATCAGCAACGGATGCGCCTTCTTTCTGTGCCTGTTTTACCTTGGAATTCATAAATACGGTACAGCGGGTACCAAGATCGATCGGGTGTTTTGCGAACAGTGCTTCGTGTGCAAAATCCTGTACACTGTAGTTCAGGGACTGCGCGAAGGTTTCGATAAAGGAACCGCAGCCGGAGGAACATGCTTCATTGAGCTGTACGCTGTCTACAGTGCCGTTTTTGATCTTGATACATTTCATATCCTGACCGCCGATGTCGAGAATACAGTCGACTTCCGGATCGAAGAATGCTGCGGCATAGTAATGAGAAATCGTTTCAACCTCACCCTCGTCCAGCATCAGCGCAGCTTTGATGAGTGCTTCGCCGTAACCGGTGGAACAGGACCAGGCGATCTGTGCGGAATCCGGCAGTTTGGAGTAGATTTCCTGGATCGCGCGGATCGAGGTGCCGAGCGGATTTCCGTGGTTGTTGCTGTAGAAGGAATACAGAAGAGCGCCATCCTCACCAACGAGTGCAGCTTTTGTGGTTGTGGAACCGGCATCGATTCCGAGATAGCAGTTTCCTTCGTAAGTGGAAAGATCAGCCGTTACAACATTGTTGACGCTCTGGCGGGCCAGGAATGCATCGTACTCCTCCTTGTCTTTAAACAGCGGTTCGAGACGGGCAACCTCAAAATCGATGGCTACTTTTTCTTCGAGCCGTTTTTTCAGCGCGAGAAGAGAAACCTCGGTCTTTCCCTCTGCATTCATTGCAGAACCGATGGCTGCAAACAGATGAGAGTTGTCCGGCACGATCGCGTGCTCGTCATCCAGCTTTAAGGTGCGGACGAACGCTGTCTTTAATTCCGAGAGGAAGTGCAGCGGGCCGCCAAGGAAGGCAACGTGGCCGCGGATTGGTTTACCGCAGGCAAGACCGGAAATGGTCTGGTTGACGACTGCCTGGAAAATAGAAGCGGCAAGATCCTCTTTTGTTGCACCGTCGTTGATGAGCGGCTGGATATCCGTTTTTGCGAATACACCGCAGCGGGCAGCGATCGGGTAGATGGCCTGGTAATGTTTCGCATACTCATTCAGGCCGGTTGCATCGGTCTGCAGAAGAGAAGCCATCTGGTCGATGAACGAACCGGTACCGCCGGCGCAGATACCGTTCATACGCTGTTCGACATTGCCGCCTTCAAAATAGATGATTTTGGCATCCTCGCCGCCGAGCTCGATGGCAACGTCGGTCTGCGGAGCCAGCGCTTTTAACGATGTGGAAACTGCGATAACCTCCTGCGTGAATGGAATGCCAAGATGGTTGGCAAGCGCGAGTCCGCCGGAACCGGTGATGACCGGCTGCAGGGTCAGTTCGCCCAGTTTTTCGTGGGCTTCCCCGAGCAGATGGGCAAGTGTTTCCTGGATGTTTGCAAAATGGCGCTCGTAATCGGCAAAGAGAAGCTGGTTCTCTTCGTCGAGGATCGCAATTTTAACAGTAGTGGAACCGATGTCGATTCCAAGAGTATATTTTTTATCAGTCATGAATCAAACTCCTTTTATAATAAGAAACAATCTCAACACATTATACGACAAAAAATAAGGAAATACAATTGGAAAAAAGGCGATGTCTTATGAAAAAAGTATAAAGTCCTTGTGAAAAATGGAGAAAGCGGGAAAGAAAAAAGAGAGAAAAAAGAAAATTCAGGCATTGTCAAAAACAGATTTTGCCTGTATACTAAAAATAGTATGCCCTGCATGAAAACAGGAGGCAGGGATCATTGAGAAAGGATGAAAAGCGTTATGTATAAAATTCTGAAAATAGAAGGAAGAGCGAAGCGCGCCCATATGGAAACCGTGCACGGCAATATCGAAACGCCGGTATTCATGAATGTCGGAACTGCAGCAGCAATCAAGGGAGCTGTTTCCACCGAAGATCTCCAGCAGATCGGCACGCAGGTAGAACTTTCCAATACGTATCACCTCCATGTGCGCCCGGGCGATGAAGTCGTAAAGAAGATGGGCGGACTCCACAAATTCATGGTCTGGGACAAACCGATCCTGACCGATTCCGGCGGATTCCAGGTGTTTTCTCTGGCAGGCCTTCGGAAAATCAAGGAGGAGGGTGTCTATTTCCACTCGCACGTAGATGGAAGAAAGATCTTTATGGGACCGGAGGAGAGTATGCAGATCCAGTCCAACCTGGCTTCAACCATCGCGATGGCTTTCGACGAGTGCCCGTCGAGTGTGGCAGAGCGCCGTTATGTGCAGAACTCTGTCGACCGCACGGCGAGATGGCTGCAGCGATGCAAAAATAAGATGCAGGAGCTGAACCAGCGGGAAGACACGATCAACAAACATCAGCTTCTGTTCGGCATCAACCAGGGTGCGATTTATGAGGATATCCGCATTGACCATGCAAAACGGATTTCCGAGATGGATCTCGACGGTTATGCGGTCGGCGGACTGGCAGTAGGAGAAAGCCATGAGGAGATGTATCATATTCTTGACGAAGTGGTTCCGTACCTGCCGAAAGACAAACCGACGTATCTGATGGGCGTTGGAACGCCGGCAAATATTCTCGAGGGCGTAGAGCGCGGCATCGATTTCTTCGACTGCGTATACCCGAGCCGGAACGGACGTCACGGCCACGTTTACACAAACCATGGAAAAATGAACCTGTTCAATCAGAAATACGAGCTGGATCCGCGTCCGATTGAGGAAGGCTGCCAGTGCCCGGCGTGCCGTCATTACAGCAGAGCCTACATCCGTCATCTGCTGAAAGCAAAAGAAATGCTCGGCATGCGTCTCTGTGTTCTGCACAACCTGTATTTCTACAATAATATGATGACAGAAATCCGGACCGCACTGGACGAGGGCAGCTTTGCTTCCTACAAACGGGCAAAACTCGCAGGATTTGAGGAATACGACAAAAAATAAGCGGGAAAGTATGAAATCTTTGGAAAATATCCGAAAAAGACTTGCCCATCGGTTACGGATTGTGTATTATGATAGGTGTGTCGAAAGAACGGGATGTATTCTCGAATAACAGGAGGAAAGAAAATGTTTTTAGCAACAACAACAGCAGGCAGCGGTGTGATGAGCACTGGTATGTTAATTATGTGGCTGGTCATCATGTTCGGTATGATGTATTTCTTAATGATCCGCCCGCAGAAAAAAGAGCAGAAAAAACTTCAGGCAATGCTGAATGACCTCGCAGTCGGCGATGCAGTCATCACAACAAGCGGTTTCTACGGCGTAGTGATCGATATCACAGACGACGATGTCATCGTAGAGTTCGGAAACAACAAAAACTGCCGTATCCCGATGCGTAAAACAGCCATTACAGAGGTTGAAAAACCGGAGACAGCAGTCGTTGAAGAAAAAACAGAAAAGAAAAAATAATTTCGTATGGCGGGAAGCCAGGAAAAACGCAGGTATTCAAAAGAGAATGAATGCCTGCGCTTTTTTTATGCCCAAAACTTCTTCAGCGGAACACGGCGAAAGCGGGGAAAAATGCCGCGTATTTTTCTTTTAAATGGAAAAAAAGCAAAAAGATTATTGCGTTTCGTCCGATACAAAGAAATTTCGTGTTGAAATTAGCGGGAAAATGGCGTATAATTTAGAAATGCTATAGACGCAGAGAAAATAGAACGGTTTTTCAGCCGGAAGAAAAGAGGGAGAAAGATATGGAATACCGTATTGGATTAATTCACGGTGACGGAATCGGACCGGAAATTGTAAAGGAAGCAAAAAAAGTTCTGGACGCTGTCTGCGAGAAATATGGACATAAGTTTGAATATACCAACCTTCTGCTGGGCGGAGCCTCCATTGATGTGCACGGCGTGCCGCTGACAGATGAAACCATAGAAGAAGCAAAGAAATGCGACGCTGTCCTGATGGGCTCCATCGGAGGAGATGCAAAAACATCCCCATGGTACAAATTAAGCCCGGACAAGCGCCCGGAGGCAGGACTCTTAAAAATTCGGAAATCGTTAGGCCTGTTTGCAAATCTGCGTCCGGCTTACCTGTATCAGGAATTGAAAGATGCCTGCCCGTTAAAAGGAGAGATCATCGGCGAGGGCTTCGACATGCTGATTATGCGTGAGCTGACCGGCGGCCTGTACTTTGGAGAGCGCAGCACTGTAGAAGAAAACGGCATCCGGAAAGCAACCGATACGCTGACCTACAGCGAGACCGAAATCCGCCGCATTGCAATCCGTGCATTCGACATCGCCATGAAGAGAAAGAAAAAAGTAACGAGCGTAGATAAAGCAAACGTTCTCGATTCCTCCCGTCTGTGGAGATCCGTGGTAGAGGATGTTGCAAAAGATTACCCGGAAGTTACCTTGGAGCATATGCTGGTCGACAATTGTGCGATGCAGATCGTCCACAATCCGTGCCAGTTTGACGTCGTTCTGACCGAGAACATGTTCGGAGATATTCTTTCCGATGAGGCAAGTATGGTAGCAGGCTCGATCGGAATGCTTTCTTCTGCCAGCCTGAACGAGACAAAATTTGGTCTGTACGAGCCAAGCCACGGCTCTGCACCGGACATCGCAGGAAAGAACATCGCAAACCCGATTGCAACGGTTCTGTCCGCAGCCATGATGCTCCGCTATTCCCTGGATCTCGATCAGGAGGCAGAGGCAGTCGAAAATGCTGTACAGAAAATTTTAAAAGACGGATACCGCACCGTAGACATTATGTCTGAGGGATGTACCCAGGTATCTACATCCGAAATGGGAGATCTGCTGGTAAAAGCACTGGCATAAAACTGTAAGATAAGAAAAGAGGAAAAAATCATGAGAAGTGATGCTGTAAAAAAAGGAATCGCACAGGCGCCACAGCGTTCTCTGATGCGTGCGCTGGGTCTGACCGAAGAAGAAATGAAAAAACCGCTCGTAGGAATTGTAAGCTCCTACAATGAGATTGTACCGGGTCATATGAACCTGGATAAAATTACAGAAGCTGTAAAAATGGGCGTTGCCATGGCAGGCGGAACACCGATCGTGTTCCCGGCCATTGCAGTCTGTGACGGTATTGCCATGGGCCACATCGGAATGAAATATTCCCTCGTTACCCGTGACCTGATCGCCGATTCCACCGAGTGTATGGCAATGGCTCACCAGTTTGATGCACTGGTATGTATCCCGAACTGTGATAAGAACGTACCTGGCCTTTTGATGGCAGCAGCAAGAGTCAATGTTCCGACCGTATTTGTCAGCGGTGGTCCGATGCTTGCCGGCCATGTAAAAGGTGAGAAGAGAAGTCTTTCCAGCATGTTCGAGGCGGTTGGATCCTACGCTGCCGGAACTATGACAGAGGAAGATGTTTATGATTTTGAGTGCAATGCATGCCCGACCTGTGGTTCCTGCTCCGGTATGTACACTGCAAACAGCATGAACTGCCTGACCGAGGTTCTCGGCATGGGCTTGAAAGGAAACGGAACGATTCCGGCCGTATATTCCGAGCGTCTGCGCCTGGCCAAGAGAGCCGGTATGCAGGTTATGGAGCTGTTAAAACAGAATATCCGTCCAAGAGACATTATGACAAAAGAAGCATTCTTAAATGCGTTGACCGTCGATATGGCACTTGGATGTTCCACCAACAGTATGCTGCATCTGCCGGCCATCGCGCATGAGGCAGGCGTAGAGCTGAATCCGGAGATGGCAAATGCCATCAGTGAGAAGACCCCGAACCTCTGCCATCTGGCTCCGGCAGGATACCACTACATCGAGGAGCTGAACGAGGCCGGCGGTGTTTATGCCGTTATGAACGAGCTGAATAAACTGGGACTTCTGCACACCGAGTGCATGACCGCAACCGGAAAGACCGTTGGCGAGAATATCAAAGGCTGTGTCAACAAAAACCCGGAGATCATCCGTCCGGTAGAAAATCCATACAGCAAGACCGGCGGTATTGCTGTCCTGAAAGGAAACCTGGCACCGGATACCGCAGTCGTCAAACGTTCTGCCGTTGTACCGGAGATGCAGGTTCACGAAGGACCGGCCAGAGTCTTCGACTGTGAGGAGGATGCCATCGAGGCAATCCGCGGCGGCAAGATTGTGGCAGGCGACGTTGTTGTCATCCGTTATGAGGGACCAAAGGGAGGTCCTGGTATGCGTGAGATGCTGAATCCGACCTCTGCGATTGCAGGTATGGGACTTGGCTCTTCCGTAGCTCTGATTACAGACGGCCGTTTCTCCGGCGCATCCCGCGGTGCATCCATCGGCCATGTCAGCCCTGAGGCAGCAGAAGGCGGTCCGATCGCGCTCGTTGAGGAAGGCGACCTGATCCGCATCAATATTCCGGAGCACAAGCTGGAGCTTGCCGTATCGGATGAAGAGCTGGCACGCAGAAAAGCTGCATGGACTCCGAGAGAGCCGAAAGTAACCACAGGCTATCTGAAACGCTACGCAAAGATGGTTTCCAGCGCAAATAAGGGAGCCATTCTGGAGTTCTAATAGAAAAAAATCATATCAGCCGTCCGAACGTGCATTTTCATCGGATGGCTGATTTCATACACAAAGCCAAAAGATAAGGAAGGAATCATACAGACATGGAATTAACTGGATCACAGATTGTTATTGAGTGCCTGAAGGAGCAGGGCGTGGACACCGTGTTCGGCTATCCGGGGGGAACGATTTTGAATATCTATGATGAGCTTTACCGTCATCCGGAAATCCACCACATCCTGACCTCCCACGAGCAGGGTGCTGCCCATGCGGCAGACGGGTATGCGCGTGCGACCGGAAAAACAGGCGTATGTATGGCAACAAGCGGCCCTGGTGCGACAAATCTTGTCACTGGAATTGCAACTGCCTACATGGACTCTACCCCGATGGTAGCCATCACCTGCAACGTAGGAAAGGCACTGCTTGGAAAAGACAGCTTTCAGGAGATTGACATTGCAGGCGTTGCAATGCCGATCACAAAATACAGCGTGATCGTAAAAGATATCACGGTTCTCGCAGACACGCTGCGCCGTGCGTTTTCGATTGCAAAGAGCGGAAGACCGGGCCCGGTTCTGGTGGATATCACGAAAGATGTCACGGCGGAAACGTATGAATATGAGCCAAAGACACCGGAAGCAATCGCACCGTCTACCGAAAAAATCACAGAAGAAGGACTGGATCACGTTGTATCTCTGATCCGGGAGTCGAAAAAACCGTATATTTTCGTGGGCGGCGGCAGCATCATCTCCGGTGCGGCCGAGGAAGTGCGTGAACTGGCACACCATATACAGGCGCCGGTCTGCGATACCCTGATGGGAAAAGGCGCTTTTCCGGGAACCGATAAGCTGTACACCGGCATGCTCGGTATGCACGGAACAAAAACATCGAACTATGGCGTGACGAAGTGCGACCTGCTGATCGTGCTCGGTGCAAGATTTTCCGATCGTGTCACCGGAAACGCCGCAAAATTTGCAAACAACGCGAAAATCGTTCAGATCGATGTAGATGCGGCAGAAATCAACAAGAATGTTGTTGTCGAGTCGAGCATCATCGGAGACGTCAAAGAAGTCTTAAAACGCCTGAATGCGAAGCTGGAGCCGATGCATCATGACGAGTGGATTGCCGAAATCGAGGCAATGAAAGAAAAATTCCCGTTAAAGCATGAAGAAGGCCTTACCGGACCGTTCGTGATCGAGGAGATCTATAAGGCAACCGACGGCCAGGCTGTCATCACGACCGATGTCGGACAGCATCAGATGTGGACGGCGCAGTATTATCGGTATACGAGCCCGAGAACCCTTTTAACCTCCGGCGGTCTTGGAACCATGGGATTCGGTCTTGGAGCTGCCATGGGCGCCAAAATGGGACGCCCGGACAAAACCGTTATCAACATCGCAGGCGACGGCTGCTTCCGCATGAATATGAACGAACTGGCAACCCTTTCGAGACACAACATTCCGGTGATTGAAGTCGTTGTCAACAACCATGTACTCGGTATGGTACGCCAGTGGCAGACACTGTTCTATGGAAAACGGTATTCCAACACTGTTCTGCAGGATCAGGCGGACTTTGTCAAGGTTGCTGAGGCGCTCGGCGTAAAGGGCATCCGTGTGACGAAGAAAGAGGAAATGGGACCTGCCATCCGTGAGGCGATTGCGAGCGGAAAACCGGCACTGATCGACGTATGGATCGACTGCGATGAAAAAGTATTCCCGATGGTTCCGGCCGGAGCACCGATCGAGGATGTCTTCGATGCAGAGGATCTGGCAAAAAAGGAACAAGAAAAGAATTGACATATTTCTAACAAAGAGGTATCATAGTTTCAACGTGGTAAAGTAATACCGTATTACCATATAAATTGCAGACTTGTAAGAAAAACTGCAATACAGGTACAAACGATTACAAGGAAAACCACCGGCATAGGAACGGTGGTTTTCCAGTAATATAAAGTAGCAAGAGAAACAGGAGGATGAAAAATGAGCAGAGTTTATAATTTTTCCGCAGGACCGGCAGTTCTGCCAGAGGAAGTGTTGAAAGAAGCCCAGGAGGAAATGCTGGATTACCGCGGATGCGGCATGTCCGTCATGGAGATGAGCCACCGTTCCAAAGTATTCCAGAATATTATCGATGAGGCAGAAGCAGACCTTCGCGATCTGATGGGAATCCCGTCAAATTACAAAGTCCTGTTTCTCCAGGGCGGTGCATCGCTGCAGTTTTCCATGATCCCGATGAACCTGATGAAAAACGGTGTCGCAGATTACATCGTAACAGGCCAGTGGGCAAAGAAAGCATACGCAGAAGCACAGAAATACGGAAAGGCAAACAAAATTGCCTCCTCTGAGGATAAAACATTTTCCTACATCCCGGACTGCAGCGATCTTCCGATCAGCCCGGATGCCGATTATGTTTATATCTGTGAAAACAACACCATTTACGGAACCAAATACAAAAAACTGCCGAATACCAAGGGCAAAACCCTGGTGGCAGACGTCTCCTCCTGTTTCCTCTCCGAACCTGTTAATGTCTCCGATTACGGCATCATCTACGGCGGTGTCCAGAAAAACATCGGACCTGCCGGAATGGTCATCTCCATTGTCCGTGACGATCTGATTACCGACGATGTCCTGCCGGGAACACCGACCATGATGAAATTCAAAACGCATGCAGACGCAGGCTCTCTGTATAATACGCCGAACTGCTACTGCATCTACATGTGCGGCAAAGTGTTCAAGTGGCTGAAGAAAATGGGCGGACTGGAAGTCATGAAACAGCGCAACGAAGAAAAAGCAAAACTGCTGTATGATTTCCTGGATCAGAGCAAGCTCTTCAAAGGAACCGTTGTACCGGAAGACCGTTCTCTGATGAACGTTCCGTTTATCACCGGAAATGCAGATCTGGATGCCAAATTCGTCAAAGAGTCCAAAGAAGCCGGACTTGAGAACCTGAAAGGTCACCGTACCGTCGGCGGTATGCGTGCAAGCATCTACAATGCAATGCCGAAAGAAGGCGTAGAAGCACTCGTAGCCTTCATGAAAAAGTTCGAGGAGGAAAATCTCTAATGTTTCAGTATCATTGCTTAAATCCGATTGCAGGCGTAGGCCTTGCAAATTTTAATGAAAACTATCAGCAGAGTGAAAGCCTGGAGGGAGCCGATGCGGTTCTCGTCAGAAGTGCAGCCATGCACGGTATGGAGCTGCCGAAAAGTCTTCTTGCCGTAGCAAGAGCAGGAGCCGGTGTCAACAACATTCCGCTTGCCGACTGCGCAGAGCAGGGTATCGTTGTATTCAACACACCGGGAGCCAATGCAAATGGCGTCAAAGAGCTGGTGCTTGCCGGCATGCTGCTTGCATCCCGCGATATCGCAGGCGGTATTGAGTGGGTGAAGAGCGACAAAGAAGACGGCGACATTGCAAAGACAGCAGAAAAACAGAAAAAGAAATTTGCCGGCTGTGAGATCAGCGGAAAGAAGCTCGGTATCATCGGACTTGGCGCGATCGGTCAGCTTGTAGCAAATGCAGCAACCCATCTTGGCATGGAAGTATACGGATACGATCCGTACATTTCTGTCGATGCGGCATGGAATCTGTCCCGTGACATTCATCATATCCAGAACGTGGAAGATATCTACCGTACCTGCGATTATATCACCATCCATGTTCCGCTGATGGACAGCACAAAAGGTATGATTAACAAGGCAGCGATCGATGAGATGAAAGACGGCGTGGTTCTTCTGAACTATGCAAGAGACCTCCTGGTTGATGAGGATGCTGTTCTGGAAGCATTAAAGGCCGGAAAAATGAAAAAATATGTGACTGACTTTGCAAACCCGAAGGTAGTCGGCGCAGAGGGAACCATCGTTACTCCGCATCTTGGAGCATCGACCAAAGAATCCGAAGATAACTGTGCTGTCATGGCAGTTAAAGAAATCCGTGATTTCCTGGAGAACGGAAACGTCAAAAACTCCGTCAACTTCCCGAACTGTGATATGGGTGTATGCACAGGAGCAGGCCGTGTGACCATCTGCCATAAGAATATTCCTGGTATGCTGGGTGCATTTACCACCGTTATGGGTAACGCCGGTGTCAACATCAGCGACATGACAAACAAAGGTAAAGGCGATTACGCTTACACCATGATGGATCTGGAAAGCAAAGCAACAGAAGAGATCGTAAAAGCGCTGGAAGCAGTAGACGGCGTGTTAAGGGTTCGTATTATTAAATAAAGAAACAGCCATCCGAAAGAAACAAAAAAGGCGGTATCCGGAAAATAGATGCCGTCTTTTTTTCGATGTCCTGCATCCGAAGGAAGCCGCAAGCAGCAGGTGAAAAAGCATAAAAAAGAGAACTGCCGCATCAGAGCAGTTCTCTTTGGAAGAAGTTTAATAGAAAGTGCAGCCGCGTTTTCACAGGTAATATACTGGTCGGTTGTTGCTTTCAGCACATGAAATTCCCTGTTTCCTTCGTAGGAAATGAAGAAGAAAATCAGAGTTCCTCTTTCGTGCAGATCAGATCCGTTTCCAGACGGCTCCGCCGCGTACATCAGCAACTTCAATGCCCTGGGCTTTCAGGTCATCGCGGATTTTATCTGCTTCTGCAAAGTTTTTGGCTTTTTTTGCCTCATATCGTTTCAGAACAAGAGCATCAATTTCCGGATCTCCTTCGCCGGTAATCTGATAGCCGGACGCGGTGGAAGCAGAAGTTGTCTTTGCAGCCTCTTTTCTCTTCGCATCTGCATGAGCGAGAAGGGAAAGACCGAGTACCTGATCGAAACTGTCGAGAAGCGCCAGCTTTGCAGCATCATGCATGTCTGCTTTTAACACATCGTACAGCGTTGTGATGGCAAGCGAGGTGTTGAGGTCGGCATCGAGCGCTTTCTGGAATTTCTCTTTTAAAGCAGTCATAGAAGCTTCCTCGGCCGGTCCGTCTTTCGGGTCTAAAGCGGCGATGCGGGCGATCAGCTTGTCGTAGGCAATTTTGGCGTTGTCCAGGTTTTCCCAGGTGAAGACAAGCGCCTTACGGTAATGAGACTGGAGGCAGAAGAAACGGTAGACGAGAGGATCATAACCTTTTTCCTCAAGAAGAGAAACGGTTAAAAACTCACCTTTCGATTTCGACATCTTTCCAGTCGATGTATTCAGGTGATGCACATGGAACCACTGCGGGCACCAGGCGTGGCCGAGGTAGCTTTCGGACTGTGCGATCTCGTTCGTGTGGTGCGGGAATGCATTGTCTACGCCGCCGCAGTGCAGGTCAAGGTATTCGCCATTGTATTTCATGGAGATACCGGAGCACTCGATGTGCCATCCCGGATAACCGACGCCCCACGGGGAATCCCATTTCAAGGCCTGGTTCTCAAATTTGGATTTCGTAAACCAGAGAACGAAATCATTTTTGTTGCGTTTGTTTGTATCTTCCTCTACGCCCTCACGCACACCGACCGCGAGGTCATCCTCGTCGTGGTCGTTGAATACGTAGTAGTGGTCGAGACGGCTGGTGTCAAAGTAAACATTTCCGCCGGCAAAGTAAGCGTAGCCGGTGTCCATCAGCTTTTCGATGATTTTGATATATTCGTCAATGCATCCCGTTGCCGGCTGTACGACATCCGGGCGCTTGATATTCAGCTTTTTGCAATCCGCAAAGAATGCATCGGTGTAATACTGTGCGATTTCCATGACTGTTTTGTGCTCGCGCTTTGCACCTTTGACCATCTTGTCCTCTCCGGTGTCCGCATCGGAGCTTAAATGGCCGACATCGGTGATGTTCATGACACGGTTGACGTCGTAGCCTTCATAGCGGAGTGCCTTTTCCAGGACATCCTCCATAATATAACTGCGCAGGTTTCCGATGTGCGCAAAATGATAAACGGTAGGTCCGCAGGTGTACATTTCTACACGGCCCGGTGTGTGTGTCAGGAATTCAGCTTTTTTATGGGTTGCAGAATTATAAAGATACATAAAAGAAGTCTCCTTTTTTCTTTTCGTGCGGATACGGATGCAGAAGTGATGATACACAAGAAAGCAAAAAAGCGTCTGCTGTATCCGACAAGGATATCAGAGACGCCGCGTGCGGTGCCTGTTTTCCGTGTACTGCACTGGTTCCTTATTAAAATTAATATTAGCAGGATTTTTTTTTGCTGTCAATAGTCCGGAGACTGTCGAAGACAAAAAGTAAGAAAGTGATTTCGGTGTGAGCGGTCTTCATGGAAGGCTTTGCTTTGTAAAAGAAGGAAACGAAAGTAAAAAACGAAAGTAAAAAACAGTATGACGCTTTTAGATAAGAAGAAATGTGATTTTCAGAAGTCTGTTTTTTCGTCCGGCAGGATTCTTTCCCGGAGCAAAATCTGAAACAAATACAAAAAGACAGTGCTGCAGAACGCAAATGGAAAGAAACAATTATTTGTGTAATCTTTTTTTCATTATAAAACCGAAGAATACAGGAAAATAGAAAAACGGCATCAGAACAATACCCAAAAAGAGGAAAATAGAGGATTTTGATTACTTTAAATGCAGTTTATACACTTTTCCCCTGCATCGGATATTGACAAATGGAGCGAGTTCTGGTTATAATGAACCCAGTTGTTTTTGGACAAACGGACAAATGTACGGGCATGAGGGATGAAGAAAACAAATCTTGTTGGACGCATCTCATTTTTGTACTCTTCGTTTTAATGTGGTAAAGTGCCAAAATGAAAAACGGTGGAATGGCGAAGCCGTTCCGGCAAATGTCCGGATGATGCAAAAACAACGCGAATCCATGAAAGGAGTTAGGAAGAAATTATGAAAAGAAAAATTGTAAGCGCATTACTTGTTATGAGTATGACTGCAAGCCTGGTTGCCTGTGGAAATTCCGGCAGCGGAAGTTCTGATCCGGCGGATGAGAGTGTAAGCGTAAGCAGCAGCGCATCTTCCGAAAGCGATGCAAGCGCATCTGCAAGCAGTGAGAGCGAAGCCGAGGCAGAGGAGTCCGAAATGCCGGAAGGATACGACGAGACCAGCACAGAGCTCTATAACGAGGCACTGGGCGATTTCAACGATGCACTTGCTACTGCAAAGGAAGCAGAAACGGTGGATGAGAGATATGCCCTGATGGCAGTTGCCGAGGGAAAACTGATGGAGTCCGCCATGATGTACCCGCTCACCTCAAAAGGTGGTACGTACGCGATGTACAGAATGGCTCCGCGCACTAAAGACTATACCCTTTGGGGAAGCGATCAGGACCGTTATCATCAGTATGTTGTAACAACTGACTTTATCAAGGCAGAAGATTACAACGAAATGAGAACAAAATGGGATGAGCTCAAAGGAACAGGAACCTATGAGAGCTGGGTAAAAGAATATCTGGCAGGAAAAGGTTACACCTTAAAAGACAGCTTCTCCAAGCCGTATGCGAGCGATCCGGTAACATGGGACGGACTTGCAACTTCCCGTGCGGCAGATACCAATGCGATCATCAATACCTGTGACGGACTGATGGAGTACGACGTAGAGGGAACTCTGCAGCCGGCACTGGCAGAATCCTATGAAGTATCCGATGACGGACTGACCTATACCTTCCACCTTCGTAAAGATGTAAAATGGACCGATTCCCAGGGACGTGAAGTGGATACTGTAAAAGCAGATGACTTCGTGGCCGGAATGCAGCACATGTGTGATGCACAGGGCGGTCTGGAATACCTGGTACAGGGCGTGATCAAAAACGTATCCCAGTACATCAGCGGTGAAGTTACCGATTTCGACGAGGTTGGTGTAAAAGCTGTTGATGACTATACCGTAGAGTACACACTGGAAGAGCCATGCAGCTACTTCATGACCATGCTTGGCTACACCATCTTCATGCCGATGAGCAGAAGCTACTATCAGTCCCAGGGTGGTAAATTCGGTGCTGAGTACGATTCTTCCGCAGCTGATTATCAGTACGGAAAAGATTCCAACTCCATCGCATACTGCGGACCGTACCTGGTAACCAACGCTACAGCGAAAAATACCATCGTATTTAAACTGAGCGATTCTTACTGGAACAAAGACAACGTAAACATTAAAACCCTGACCTGGCTGTTCAATGACCAGTCTGATGTTACCAAAATGTACACAGATGCAAAAGCAGGTACCGTTGACTATGTAAACCTGAACACCTCCACTATGGAGACAGCAAAATCCGAAGGTCTGTACGACCAGTACGCAGTAGTTTCAGATACCGACGCTACTTCCTTCATGGGATTCTACAATATCAACCGTACTGCGACTGCAAATGCCAACGACGGAACAACAGCAAAGAGTACAAAGTCTGACGAAGAAATCCAGAGAACAAACAAAGCACTGCAGAACGTTCACTTCAGAAGAGCGATCAGCTTTGCAGCAGATCGTGGCGCTTACAATGCACAGCAGGTTGGCGAGGATCTGAAGTATACTTCCCTTAGAAATACCTTTACCCCGGGATATTTCGTAAGCCTGTCAAAAGACACTACCATTCAGATCAACGGAACCGACACAACCTTCCCGGCAGGCACCTACTATGGTGAAATCGTACAGAAACAGATCGACGCCGACGGCGTGAAGATCAAAGTATGGGATGCCGAAAACAAGACCAGCGATGGTTTTGATGGATGGTACAATCCGGAAAACGCAGTAGAAGAACTGAATACCGCAATCGAGGAGCTCGCAGAAGACGGTATCACCATCGATGAGAGCAACCCGATCCAGATTGAGTATCCATATCCGTCTGCAGTAGAAGTTTACACCAACAAAGCAAACTCCTACAAGAAATCAGTAGAGGCTGCCCTTGGCGGAAAAGTTGTGATCAATCTGGTTGATGCCGTAGACATGGATGGATGGTACTATGCAGGATACTATGTAAACTATGGTTATGAACAAAACTACGACGTATATGATGTCTCCGGATGGGGTCCGGACTTTGGTGATCCGTGCTCTTATCTGGATACCATGCTTCCGGACTACGAAGGATACATGACCAAATGTTTTGGTATCTTCTAATTTTGGAAAAGGTAAAATTGGAAAGACCAGAACAGTTGAAAGCCAATGAATAAACCGGCAGGGGGATGGGGACAAAAAAAGCCATTCCCCTGTCATATTGTGTTAAGGAATGAGAGAATATGACAAAATATCTTTTTAAGCGTTTGTTGCATGGCCTTGTTTCCGTAGTAATCGTCGTTGGATGCGTTATGACTATGATCTATTCTCTGATGGACCGAAATCTGATTTTCGCACAGGATACCACCTATTCCCATCAGAGCAATAACCAGAAAAAGGTGTACAAATATCAGAAGTGGGAGACATACGGATATCTTGATTATGTAACCTATGCAGATTATTTGAACGCTCTCAAAGCAAAAGGCGAAATTGACGAGGATACGAGATCCAAAGCAGTAGCATTCGGAAGAACGAAAGACCAGGATTCAGAACTGGTATCTGAATATGTAAAGGAATTTACAGCTTATTATAAAGCAAAAGGTTACACCGTAAGAAGATACGATGCGATCATGATGGGTAAGAAAAAATATGCCAACGGCGGACAGCAGCAGCTGTTTGCATACAGGGATATTCCGCTTGCAACGCGTCTCGGAAAATATTTTTCCGGTTTGATTGACATCGACAGCATTCACGATGCTGCAAAGGTAGAAGGTAAGAGGGGGATTACATTTACCTTACACGATCCGGTATATGGGGGAAAGAAATTTTCACCGGCCATCATGGGAAATGGCACAACACACAAGTACCTGATGTACTTTGACTCAAAATTCCCATACTTCCATCAGAATATAATCACCATAAATTTAGGAAAGTCCTATTCCGTAAATGAGGGTGTGGATGTAGCACTGACCATGACCCGCGCGCAGGGATCCTACGTAAAATCGGAGATTACCTACCCAAGCGGTCTGGTGGAATACAGTGCAGACGATCTGCACAGCGCAACGTATATGAGCGAATCTCAGGATGCAAGCGCTGTTCATTCCGATCGGTTCACAGATGACTATACCAACGTGGATACAATTAAGAGTGGTAAATCAAAAATCGGCTATTCCTTTGTAATCGGTATCATTGCCGTAATTCTTTCCTATCTCATCGCGGTGCCGCTTGGCATTCTGATGGCGAGAAAGAAAGACAAACTGGTTGACCAGCTTGGAACCATCTATATTGTATTCATTATAGCAGTACCTTCACTGGCCTATATCTTCCTGTTTAAGGCAATCGGAGGAAAAATGGGTCTGCCAACCACCTTTGACATGGATTCGAAGAGCAAGCTGATGTATATTCTGCCGATCGTTTCTCTGGCACTGCCGCAGGTGGCAAACCTGATGAAATGGCTGCGTCGATACATGATCGACCAGATGAACTCCGATTACGTAAAATTCGCAAGATCCGGTGGACTGACAGAGGGAGAAATCTTTACGAAACACATTTTGAAGAACGCAGCGATTCCGATCGTGCAGGGTGTTCCGGCGAGCGTACTGTTCGCACTGACCGGCGCCATCATCACCGAGCGTGTGTACGTAGTACCTGGTGCCGGTAATCTGCTGACGGAAGCAATCAGCAAATACGACAATGGTGTTATCGTAGGTGTTACACTGTTCTACGCAGTGCTCTCCGTGATTTCCATCATCCTGGGCGACGTTTTGATGTCCATGGTGGATCCGCGAATCTCATTCTCAACGAAAGACAGGTAGGGACTTATGAATTATGATTTAGATAAATTCGGTCTGTCTGAGGAAGAACTGTTTTCTCCTGTAGATAACAGCTCTCTGGAGTCTGAGAAAATTACGGCTCCGAGATATTCCTACTGGCATTCCGTGTTCCGCGTATTTTTTAAGAAAAAAATCAATATTGCCGTACTTTGCCTCCTGGGTGTGATTCTGCTGATGACGTATGTGTATCCGCTCTTTGTGGAGTACGACCGTTTCGCCAATCTGATGAACGGCGCGACAAAACATCTGTCTCCAAGCAAAGCATTGCAGCAGCTTGGATTCAATATTCACTGGATTTTAGGATCCGGTGCTTCCGGACAGTCGACCTTTGATGCTGTCTGGTTTGGTTCCAGAATTTCAGTTTCCCTGGCGTTTATCTGTGCGCTCATCAACCTTTCGATTGGTGTGATTGTCGGATCTGTCTGGGGATTTTCGAAGAAGGTTGATGTCTTCATGATGGAGGTTTACAACATCATCGGAAATATTCCGTATGTACTTCTGATCTCCGTCCTGGTGCTTATCTTTTCTCCGAGCTTCTGGACCATGGTATTTGCACTGACCGTTACCGGATGGCTTGCCATCGCGTACTTTATCCGTACGCAGGTCGTTATCATCCGTGACAGAGAGTATAATCTGGCATCAAAATGTCTCGGAACCTCTATTTTCCGCATTGCGATGAAGAATATTCTCCCGTTTATGACATCTGTCATTGTTACTCTGGCGGCAACTGAGATTCCGTCCTACATCTCTTACGAGGTGTTCCTGGCTTACATCGGTATGGGTCTTTCTGACATGTCTCTGGGAAGACTGATCTATGAGGCTGAGGGCGCCATGCTGACACCGGGATGGGGATTCGAATTCTGGAGTCCGGTTGTTGTCGCTTCAATTATCACCGTAGTATTATATGTAGTTGGACAGAACCTTGGAGATGCGTCCGACCCGAGAACACATATGTAGGAAGGAAAGCCGCATGGAAGATAAAAAAGTATTATTATCGATTAAGGACTTACAGGTAAAATTCCGTGTCCGCGGCCGTATCCTGACGGCAATCCGGGGCGTAACGCTGGATATTTACGAGAATGAGTCCATTGCTATCGTAGGAGAATCCGGTGCCGGTAAATCCGTATTCACAAAAGCGTTTGCAGGAATGCTGGACAGCAACGGCTTCATCGATCAGGGAGATATCATTTTTAACGATGCCGAGCTGAGCGATACCGTTGTGCCGCTGAATTCTTATGCGAAAAAGACCATCGCATCCACCTTGGAAAAGCTGAATGACTATTCCAAACTGGAATATGGTTCAGAAGTATTTCTGAAAATGAAGGATCTGGAGCAGGAAAAAGAAGAAAAAATGACACTGAGCGAGGAAGAGCGTGAGAAAGCAGATGCTGAAATCAAGGAACTCGTAGTAAAGAGAACCGAACTTTTCAACTACAAGCAGACACTCGATACTTCCAAAGAAAAAGCGAAGGTTAAAGAGACATCCGCCGAGATTTCCAGACTGGATGGAGAAATTAAGGCTCTGCAGAAAGCAAAAGAGGAAAAAATCAAGGCTCACAAACAGGCTGCCATGAACGATACGGCCTACAATCAGGCGTATGATGCAAAGATGGCAGAGTACAAAAAAGAGTACGAAGGCCTGACAGCAAAAGAAATTACGGACGAGGCGAGAAAGAGAAACGAGATTCTTGCCAAAGAGATCTATCTTTCTGTCGGACGTTATAAACTGCGTAAAAAGGTTCGCATGATCAAGAAGCTGCACGAGGCATTCAAAGCTGCGATGGAACGCGGTGTGGATCTGAATGACGAGCAGAAACGGAACAGCGTTTTCGACCAGGCAACTTTCCGTGTACGCTATCTGGATGAAACGCCGGAGCAGCTTCATGGAACCTGTATCATCAACCTGGCAAAAATCCAGGATCCGAATGACTGGGGTCAGATCCGCGGTAAGAAAATTGCAACTGTATTCCAGGATCCGATGACTTCCCTGAACCCGATTATCACAATCGGAAAACAGATTACTTCTGTTATCATGAAGCATCAGAATGTCAGCGAGGTGGAGGCGAGAGCACAGGCGCTTGAGCTGATGGAAAAGGTTGGGATTCCGAACGCAGAGCAGCGTTTCGATGATTATCCGTTCCAGTATTCCGGCGGTATGAGACAGCGTATCGTTATTGCGATTGCACTTTCCTGCCGTCCGAAGATTCTGATCTGCGATGAGCCGACAACTGCGCTGGACGTTACGATTCAGGCACAGATCCTGAAGCTGATCAAGGATCTTCAGAAAGAGTACAACTACACCATCGTGTTTATTACCCACGACCTTGGTGTCGTAGCGAATATCGCAGACCGTGTTGCCGTTCTGTACGCAGGACAGATCATCGAGTTTGCAAACGTAGAAGAGCTGTTCTACGATCCGCGCCATCCGTACACCTGGGCACTGCTTTCTTCCCTGCCGCAGCTTGCGGAGCGGAATACAAAGCTGTTTTCCATTACCGGTACGCCGCCGTCTCTGTACAATAAGATTATCGGAGATCCGTTTGCACCGCGTAACCAGTACTGTCTGAAGATTGATACTCTGGAGGAGCCGCCGATGTTCAAGGTAACGGATACCCACTATGCCAAGACCTGGCTGCTGGATCCGAGAGCGCCGAAGACGGAGAAGCCGGAAGCTATTCAGAATATTCACGAAAAACTGTTAAAAGCATATAACTTATAGGAGAGTTTGAAAGTGTCTACAAAGCAGGAAAGCAAGACCACTGTTTCGCATCTGCCGGAGCATGGTCCGATTGACGAAAATGGAAGAGAAATCTTACTGCAGGTAAAAAATGTAGATATCACTTTCGGCAAGGGCGATGACGCAGTCAAAGCGGTAAAAAATGCTTCTTTTGACATCTACAAGGGAGAGACCTTCTCCCTCGTAGGCGAGTCCGGTTCCGGAAAGACAACGATCGGCCGTGCGGTCATTCGTGTCAACCCGTGTTCCGCAGGAGAGATCCTGTATAAGGGCGTTAAAATTTCCGGTAAGATTCCGCATTCCCTGGACCGGGAGGTTATCCGAAACATTCAGATGGTATTCCAGGATCCGGCCGCATCGTTAAATGAGCGTGCGACGGTCGATTATATCGTATCCGAGGGTCTTTACAACTTCCATCTGTACGAGAACGAGGCAGACCGTGTGAAAAAGGTAGAGAACATGATCAACGAGGTTGGTCTTCTGCCAGAGCACCTGACCCGTTACCCACATGAGTTCTCCGGCGGACAGCGCCAGCGTATCGGTCTGGCCCGTGCCATGGTTATGGAGCCGGAGCTGGTTGTAGCCGATGAGCCGATCTCCGCACTGGACGTATCGATCCGTGCCCAGGTCCTCAATCTGCTGAAAAAATTCCAGAGAGAAAAACAGGTTACTTATCTGTTTATTGCTCATGACCTTTCCATCGTTCGGTTCATTTCCGACCGTATCGGTGTTATCTACAAAGGAAATATCGTAGAGGTTGCGGATGCAGAGGAGCTGTTTAACTTCCCGCTGCACCCATACACGCATTCTCTGATTTCTGCGATTCCGATTCCGGATCCGCAGCTCGAGAAGAATAAGGTGCTGTACACCTACGACCCGTCCATCCATGATTATTCCGTGGACAAACCGGAATTCGTGGATATCGGACACAACCACTTTGTATATGGAAATAAAAAAGAGATCGAAGAGTACAAGGCACTCCGTGAAAAGGGAGAGCCGCTGCAGCCGATCACCATCCGAAAGCCTGGCGAGGAAGTAAAAGAGGAGAACCACGAGGTTCATCTTTCCAAGGCAGAAGATGAATTCCTGAAAACTCCGGTTCACGATACCGGAAGCGTCTGGTACAAAGTGCTGTCATTCTTCTTCCCGATCATCGGTATCATCGCAGCGATGGTATACAAAAAGAAACAGTACTATCACAACTACAAAGCATGCAAGCAGGGCGCGCTGTACGGATTTGCCGTACTTGCCGTGATTCTCCTGATCTTTATCATTGCATTGATTTTAGTTGCCCTATAGTGGACAGGAAAGAAAAAGTGGCCCGGAACCAGAAAAAAGGTTCCGGTGCCGCTTTTTTTGATTTACGCGAGCAACGAGCCAAAGTCCGTGCTTGCACGAGACCTTGGCGACTGCCGCGATAACTTGAGAAACTCGCGAAGCGTGTTTCTCATAGTTCGTAATTATGAAAAACAAGGAAGCAGCAAAATAAGAGAAGAAACAAATAGATTAACAGGAGGATATTATGAGTGAGAAATCGTTGAGTAAAAATACAAGAAAAAATGTGATCCTGCTGCATATTGCAGTTATGTGCTTCAGCTTTTCGGGAGTGATCGGTCAGTATGTACAGGTACCGGCAGTACAGGTGGCAATGGGAAGAGTTATCTGTTCTTCACTGCTTTTGCTGGCAATATCTCTGGTCTGCAAGGATAAGCTGACGCTTGATTCAAAGAAAGATTATGGTCTTATGATCATGACAGGTGTGGTAATGGCAATTCACTGGTCAAGCTTCTTTCAATCCATCCAGACATCGTCTGTAGCAATTGGAACGATTACATTCTCTACATTCCCGCTGTTTCTGACGTTTTTAGAGCCGTTATTATTTCATGAGAAGATTCGTGGCAGGAATATTTTGAATGCACTGATCCTTCTGCTGGGAGTATTGATCACAATTCCGGAGTTTTCTGTGGAGAATAAAGTAACGGTCGGAATCATCTGGGGAATGATTGCGAGCTTTACATATGCAGTGATGACATTGTCGAACCGGTATTTTGCCAACAGATACAAAGGACGTACAATCTGTCTATATGAACAGGGAACAGCAGCTGTTGCACTGCTTCCGGCACTGGGATTGGTGAAAGCGGACTGGCGTCCGGTGGATTTTGCAGGAGTTGTAACGATTGGCTTTTTGTGTACGGCAATTGCATATTCTTTATATGTGACGGCGCAAAAGGGTGTGAAAGCACAGACAGCGGGAATTATCTCAGGAATGGAGACGGTGTACGGCATCGTATTTGCACTTCTGTTCTTAAGAGAGATCCCGACAGTTAGGGAACTGGTCGGAGGAGCGGTGATACTTGGAATTGCATTTTATTCGTCCCTGCACAGTGAGGATGAATTATAAGAAATTTTTAAGAATTGTATCGGGAAATATTTAAATCATGAGCGGTATAGTATGGCTGTAAAGAAAAAGAGGGGAGAGACGAAAGAAATGGAGGCAGAAAAAATATTAGTAGTAGATGATAATAAAGAAATCGTCTATTCCATCAGTGAACTGTTAAAATATGAAGGCTATGAGACTTTGAAAGCTTATGACGGTATGGAAGCACTGGATATCATGGAGCGGGAGAATGTAGACCTGATCCTTCTGGATGTGATGATGCCAAGACTCAATGGTCTGTCAGCGCTGATGAAACTGCGTGAGAAAAGCAGAATCCCGGTGATCATCCTGTCGGCCAAGACAGAAGAAAGTGATAAGGTATCGGGACTTACGCTTGGGGCAGATGATTATATCGAAAAGCCATATAATCCGGCAGAATTGATTGCAAGAGTGAAAGCACATTTACGCAGATACCGTGTATGGAGTAACATGGAAGCGGAAAAAAAGAAAGATCCGGATCAGATTGTGAATGGCGGACTGGTACTTGATAAGAAACAGAGAGTGATCTTTGTTGAAGGAGAAGAAGTGCATCTGACGGCAACGGAGTATAAGATCCTGGAGCTATTGATGGCGCATCCTGGGCAGGTATTTCCGGCAGAGCAGATCTATGAGAATGTATGGCAGGAAACAGCAGATTATACTGTAGAGAATACTGTAATGGTACATATCCGTCATATCAGGGAAAAAGTGGAGATTGATGCGAAGAAGCCAAGATATGTAAAGGTGGTGTGGGGAATTGGATACAAAATGGAAAAATATTGTGAAAGCAATTAAAAAGTTTATAAAAGAATATTATGATTGCGTATTTGGATCTTTGCTGTTTATAATTGGAAGCTTCCTGTTCTTTGTGGTATTAGTGAACAGATATTATTTCAGTACATGGGGCGTATGGAGAATCTGCCTGATCGGCAATATCCTGGTGCAGCCGGGAATCTGCCTGCTCGTACGCAGGTATATGAAACTGAGATATCGGAACTGGAGTCAGAAAGGGATTGCAGAGACTTATCTGCAGGATGCAGAAGACAGTATCTATTATCAGACCTGGAAGGCGAAAGAAAAACAGTCGGAAAAAAGATTCCGAAATATACTGGCGGTAGAACTGTCGGCAGCAGCGGCATATCTTTTCTTTATCAGTTACAGCAGCGGATGGGGATGGAATTATGCAGCCGGATATATGATGGTAGCAACGGT